>ERZ1026792.152-NODE-152-length-73956-cov-4.267551_pt1 | contig 73956 bp, 60 predicted proteins | sample MGYA00520884_ERZ1026792 | MGnify/ENA primary metagenome ERZ1026792 (study PRJEB33270, sample SAMEA104284473) | anaerobic digester metagenome | biome: Anaerobic digester microbiome; feature: mesophilic sludge digester; material: Anaerobic digester biomass | place...
GCGGATGGCTGCAGCGGGATCTGATGTAAATCCGGTGCGATCGGGCAGTGGACCGGGCAGATCGAGGGCGGCCGGATTGCGCACTGATCGGTTGCGGCCGATGAACGCCGCGCGATCGGTCTCGTAGGAAGGTCCGCGCAGGATGAGGCCGCCCGCCACGCCGAGGAAGTGAAACATCCATGGCGGATGTTCGCCCGCTGACGAGGGGCGGCGGGTAAACAACAGCGCGGCCTTGTCGCGAACGGTCGAGGCGGTCACGAACAGCTTGTGGAAGGCAGGGTGCGCCGCTTCTGCGCGGCCGGCAAGCATTACGGGTTCGGCGTAGCTGGTGATTTCAATCGTTCGCGCCCGACGGGAGAGGTTGGTCAGGGTCAGCTGCCGCAGTTCCATATCGTCTTCGGGACACACGACCACTTTCAACTGGCTCTGGAACTGTTGGGAGACGGACTGGAACTCGGCGCCGCCTTGCGCAAACACCGCCTCATAGCGGTCGAAATCAGCGACCAAGGGCCGCGCGGTGGGCGACCAGGTCTTGCCGGTACCCACCTCCTGCAAATAGAAGAAGAAGCCGTGGACGTCCTGCGCGGAATCCTCGCGCCAGCGGGTCAAGTTGAGTCCCTGCCAGCGGCTGACGCCGCCTCCACCGTTGGTAATCATGACATGATAGCGCCCATTGGACAGGAGATGCACGTCCGGCACGGGAGTGTCGGGGGTGTCGTAAGAGCGCGAGATTGATTCGAAGGTTTCCCCGACAGGTAAACCGGCGGTTTCACCCATCGCCACCGTGGGATGAATTCGCGGACGCGCAAGCGGGACGCGTTCTTGCAGCAGCCGGGCTGCGGACTTCAACCGCAGATCGGTCATGAACCGACGCTGCATCGGCTGGCCATGGAGCAGATGACCGAACGCCAGCAGACACATCCCGTTGTGGTGCGCCATCCAGGTGCGGACAATGGCGAAAGGTTCACCGGCGGGCACGCGTGCGGGTGTGTGGTCCACCGCCTCGTACAGGCCGAAGCGGCCGACCGCTCCGGCATCGACGAGGCGTCGGAGGTTGCGGACGGCTTTCACAGGTTCAACCATCAAGGCCAGGGCGCTCGCATAGGGCGCAATCACAAGATCGTCTGCCAGACCGCGCTTCATGCCGAGCATCGGGACGCCGAAGGCACGATATTGATAGGCTTGGCTCGAGTCCAGCTGGTTGTATCCCGACTCGGAAATACCCCAGGGGACGCCCGTCTGCCTGCCGTAGCTGATCTGGCGGTGCACCGCGCTCCTGCAGGTCACGTCCAGAAGCGTACCGTCGTAAACCGGCATGACCAGCATCGGCATCAGGTACTCGAACATCGAGCCGCTCCACGAGGTCAGCACGGGCGGGCCCCCGCCCGGTGCAAGCCGGCGTCCGAGGTGGAACCAGTGTTCCAGCGGCAGTTGACCGCGGGCCACGCCGACATAGCTGCCCAAGCGGCTCTCCGACGCCAGAAGATCGTAGAAGCCGGGATCCCGGCTGTGCGCGTCGAGGTTGTACCCGATGGACAGTTGATGCCGGTCGGCATCGTAGAGGAAATCCAGGTCATATTCGCTGAACTCGGTGCAGCGTTCAGCGACGGCGCCGAGTTCCGTGATGCGTTGGGAGGCCCGTGAGCTGGCGAGCGTCAGCCACTCGATCCAGCGCTGGGACGGATCCCCGGCCGGCCTTTGCGTCAGACGCGGTTCCCAGCGACGCAACAGGGTGGCAAGCGCGTCCAGAGGGAGACTGGTCCCGGTTTCCTGCTGCAACTCTTTCCACAGAGACGCGTCGGCGCCGGCATCCTCCGCCGCGGGAGAATAGGGAAGCTCGGCGCAGGTCCAGGGTGCGAAATAGCGGATTTCGTCGACAAAGTCCGTACACTGTCGTTGCAGTGCCTCGCACCAGAAGGAGAGAGATTCGTCCGGCGCCAACGCGCCGGCCAGGCCTTCGAGCCCCGCGCGGAAGGTCTCCAGTTCCCGCTGAATGTCGCGCAAAGACGGCGGGACAGCGCGGACGGCCTCGATCCGTTCGCGGATCCGGTCGGCTGCCGCCGGAAATACGTCTGGTGATACGGGGCATTCCGGCCGTTTCCGGGCCGATTCGATTTCCATCAGCAGGATGCCGGCGGCATCTTCGAGCCCTTCCCGCCAGCGCGCTGGCAGGAAGGGGCCGCGCATCATTTCCCGCAAGCCTTCACGGACGACGATCAGCATCGCCGCAAGGTTGCCGCTGTCCACCGAGGAAATGTAGAGAGGGTGCAACGGCTTGAGGGTGGGGATGTTGTACCAGTTGTAGAAATGACCGCGGTACCGCTCCATCCGTTCCAGCGTGTCCATGGTGCGGGCCGTGTGGAAAAGGAAGCGTCCGGGCGAGAGGTAGCCGAAATCGCAGGCGGCCAGGCCGCTTACGAGGCCCATCCCGATGTTGGTCGGCGAGGTCCGCGGTGCGACCGCCGGCGCCGGGATTTCCTGGAAATTGTCGGGCGGGAGCCAATGGCTGGCTTCTCCTGTAAAATGGTCGAAGTAAGCCCAGGTGCGCCGCGCCAGCCGGCGAATGAAGGCGGCTTGGACTGCATCCAACGGGAGGACACGCGGGGTGCGGGTGCGGCTGACGAACCAGGCGATGCCGGGGGAAACCAACCACAGTCCCGCCAGCGCGAGGAGCAGAGGGTTGGCCGGTTCGATCCCCGCCAGCGCCGGCGCCGCACAGGCCGCTGCAAGGGCGGGGGCCGACCACATCTCGCGGATAACGTCCCCGACCGAAGTCCCGGCCGTCCTCTCGCTGTGACTGGCGGTCTTCCATTCGAGCAGTCGCCGTCGGCTCCGCATCCGCCAGAACACGCGGACAACGGCGTCCAGATAGACCCACCCGTGATAGGGCGTGAAGGCCAGCTCCAAAAGCTCGAGCCCCCATTGACGGCCTTCTTTCGCTGTGACGGCTCGCAGATGGACGGGGAGCGGGACCGGCTTTCCCTTGAGCAGAAAAGCGCGTAGCGTGCGCAGCGCCGACGGCAGAAAATACACGCCCAGCAGGACCGCAATGCGCCCGGTTGCACTCGCCGTCCAGGCATACCCAGCGGAAACCAGGGTCAGGAAAAGCGCGGCCGGAACCAGGCTGCGCCGCAGGTTGTCGAAGATCATCCATCGGGACAGTCCGTCGAGGGGATTGCGGACCCGGCGGCCGTCGGGTCCGGGGATGCGGGGAAACAGCCAGCCCGCGATCTGCCAGTCGCCCCGCACCCAGCGGTGCCGTCGCCGGGTGTCGGCAACCACCCGCGAGGGTTCGTTCTCGACCAACTCCACGTTGCTGATGAATCCGCAGCGCGCGTGGCAACCCTCGATCAGGTCGTGGCTCAGGATGAGATTGTCAGGGAAGCGCCCGCCCGTCGCCGCATGGAAGGTGTGGATGTCGTAAATGCCCTTGCCTATGAACTGGCCCCGGCCGAAGAAATCGGGATAGACGCTGGCGACTTCCCTCGTGTAGGGGTCGATGCCCACTTCGCCGGCCAGGAGTAGGGCAAAGAGTGATTGGCGTGCGGAAGTCAGGCTGACGGCTATGCGCGGCTGCAGGACGGCGTAGCCGCGGGTTACCATCCGGCGGACGGAATCAAGGTGCGGACGGTTCAGCAGGTGCGCCATTGCGCCCGCCAGCTGGACGGCCGACCCCGGCGGCAGTTGCGTGTCGGTATCCAGGGTAATGGCGTAGCGCACGGAACGAAGCAACTCGGGGTCGCCTTCGATCACTGAAAACGCCTCAGTGCGGCCCTCGACCACTAGGCGGTTGAAATCCTCGAGTTTACCGCGCTTGCGTTCGTGGCCCATCCATTTTCGCTCTTCGGGATTCCATCGACGCGGACGGTGCAGGAGGAAGAAGATCGGATCGCCCTTCCGTGCATGGCGCGCATTCAGCCTCCGGATGCCTTTGACTGTCGCCTCGACGCTTTCGCGGTCGTTGGAAAGTTCCTCGGCATCGGCATCGAGGAAATCCGTCAGCAGGGCGAACAACAGGTTCGGGGATTTGTTCCCCAGGTAGCGGATTTCAAGATCCTCCAGCAGATGCATGCCTTCGGTCGGGGAACCCAGCATGGTCGGCACCACCACGATGGTTCGGTGTTCGGGCGGGATACCCTTGGCAAAATCGACACTCGGCAGGAAACGGGAGGGAACCAGGAGCGTGCTCACCCAGTTAATGAGCGCGATCGCAGGTCGGGATGCGACCAGCAACGCGGCGGCCACCCAGAGAGTGACGGCCCAACCGGGGCCCGCTCCGCGCAGGCTGGCTGCGGGAACAGCCGCCATCACCAGGGTCATCACGACCGCCGCGGTCAGGTAAAAGGCCAGGGGATGGCGCCCCAGGCAGCGGCTGAACCGTCGATGCAGCGGGAGGCGGCAGCCGATCCGGGTTTCCAACTCGGAGCGGCCGGTGTCCAGCAGGAAATAGCCCACGTGGCTTTCGTGGCGGTCCGCGTTCGCCTGCCGACGCTCCGCGGCCAGCATCACCGCCGCTTCGGCCACGTCCGGCTCGGACTTGCGGCCGTAGCGTGCGAGTTTCTCAACCAGCGTTCGGTAGCGATTCCGTGTGCGGAAATCCATCTGCGGATAGACCCCGGCGGGGTCGCGCCGCAGGACAGCCTCGATCACGCTGGCGGCTTCGACGAAATCCGCCCAGTCGATGGCGGCCATGGTGCGCACGCTGGTAATGCAGTTGCTGATCGTGACGAGGTCGGCGGCCTGCGCCTGATTTTCGTTCTGCAAAACGAGGTCGATGGTCTGCCCGTGTTCGGAGAGCTCCTGCTCCAGCCAGTTGAGCGCCAGGCCAAGGGTGGGGTTCACGCCGTCAATGTTGGCCACCAGCTCCGAGATAAAGGGTGACGTCAGGGGCGGAGCCGCCCGTACGAAGTCGCCCAGCGTCGTCACGAACATCCGGGGGTTCGTTTCAACCTTTTTCAGGAAGCGGTCCGCCCAGTGCAGGGCCTCGTCCCGCTGGCTGCTCCGCCATGCGATTCGCTGGGTCACGAGATGAAGTTTTTCGATCAACGACAGACGCAGCATGATCGGCACCGCCCACAGTTCGCCCAGCGTCAGCGGGTGCGTCTCCTGATAGGCGCGGATGAAGAGGCTCAGATTTTCATGGCCCACCTGGCCGTCGGTGTGCCGGACCACCTCCAGCACAATGTCGTAAATGCGGGGGAATCCTCGGCGTGGCCCGGTCGTCAGGCGGGGCAATCCTCGGCTGTAGCCCGGGGACAGGTGTGCCTGCGCCAACTCGATCTGCTCTTGGATCAAATGGAAGTTGTCCAGCAGCCATTCTGCCGCCGGCGAGATCCGATGTCTTTGCCGCACGCTCTCCGCGATGGTCCGGTGGCAGCGGCGGATGCCTACCTCGTTTTTTGACAGTTGGCGCAGCAGCAGCTCGCTGCCCCGAACGGACTCGCATTCGTGCTTGGAAGCCAGGAACCGGGCGTGGTTCTCCAACTGGATAACGCCGAACAATTCCGCGCGCTGCGTCAATTCCTCGTGCCCCGGCAGCTCCGGAAAGGGCGTCCGGTCCGAACGCGATCGAAAGCGTGCCCACCACGGCATTCGGAAAGAGGTCACCTCCCTTCGGCCCCGGACCGATTTCTTCGGCACGGTGATTTTCTTCAATGATTTCAGCATAAAACGTAGTATAGGAAGAATTCAGGCCCGGGTCAAGCTCGGATTCGGCGGATGGGTGTTCGTTGTGGCTTGATCGGACCTCTGAGCTCCATTTTCATATTGAACGCATGGGCGAATTGTTGACGACGCGGCAACGGCCGAGGACGCAATGCGGCCCGGAGCGGGCTCCATGCATCATCCCGCGGCCTTTCACTTTCTCAGTGATCATTTGCTCCATTTGTTTCCCCATACTTTCTAAAGCGTGCGAATTCAATATGAGTCGTGACCAGGCAAGGGTTTCGTCACGTCTCTCGTTCTTCGTTTTCCCTCTTTTTGCCCCGGGATTTCGATTGACAAAAACGGCAAAATGGACTATGCCACGCCTGACATATATCATCCTTGTCATATGGCGGAGGAGGGAGGTTCACATGGAGATCACGAGGAGAGGGTTTCTGGCCCTGTCCGGCGCCCTGGGATCGGGGGTGGCCCTGTCTTCCCTGGGCGTGGACCTGGGCCCGGCAAAGGCGTACGCCGCCGAGATCAACAAGATGCAGCGCGTGATGGCGGCCAGGCAGGTCACCACGGTCTGCTGCTACTGCTCCGTGGGCTGCGGCCTGATCTGCAGTGTCGACCGCAACACCGGAAAAATCTTCAACATCGAGGGAGATCCCGAGCACCCCATCAACGAGGGTTCGCTCTGTGCCAAGGGCGCCGGCTTCTTCGATCTCACCGAGGCCAACAAGTACCGGCTTCGCAAGGTCCTCTACCGGGCCCCCATGGGCGACCGGTGGGAGGAAAAGACCTGGGACTGGGCCCTTGAGCGGATCGCCCGCCTCGTGAAGGACACGCGCGACAAGGGCTTCGTCACTCGCAACGCCAGGGGAGAGCTCGTCAACCGCTGCGAAACGATCGGCCACCTCGGCAGCTCCAACGTGGACAACGAGGAGTGCTGGCTGATGAGCGTGGCCTGCCGGTCGATGGGGCTCGTCTACATCGACCACCAGGCCCGGGTCTGACACAGCCCCTCGGTAGCGGCTCTGGGAGAGTCGTTCGGGCGCGGTTCGATGTCGAACCACTATATCGATCTGAAGAACAGCGACGTCATCCTCATCATGGGGAGCAACGCCGCCGAGCACCACCCCATCGCCTTCAAGTGGATCCTGCGGGCCAAAGAGCAGAACGGGGCGCGGCTGATCCATGTCGACCCCCGCTACACGCGCACGTCGGCGCGCTGCGATTACCACGTTCCCCTGCGCTCCGGGACGGACATCGCCTTCCTCGGAGGGATGATCCACTACATCCTGACGAACAAGAAGGAATTCCGGGAGTACGTCGTCAACTACACCAACGCCTCCTTCATCGTAAGCGAGAGTTTCTACTTCAAGGACGGCCTCTTCTCAGGATACGATGCAAAGGGGCGAAAGTACAGAAAGGACAGCTGGGTCTTCGAGAAAGACGCCAGGGGAATCCCCCTGCGGGACATGACGCTCACCCATCCCCGCTGCGTTTTCCAGCTCCTGAAGAAGCATTACTCCCGCTATACCCTGGAGAAGGTGTCGAGCATCACGGGCGTATCCAAGGAAGACCTGACGAAGGTCTACTCGGAATACAGCGCCACGGGTGTCAAGGACAAGGCCGGCACGGAGTGTTACGCGCTGGGCTGGACCCACCACACAACGGGCAGCCAGATCATCCGGACCATGTCGATCATCCAGCTGCTGCTGGGCAACATGGGCATCTGCGGCGGCGGCGTGAACGCCCTGCGCGGCGAGCCCAACGTCCAGGGCTCAACGGACCATGCGATCCTCTACAACATCCTGCCGGGCTACCTGAAGATGCCGGCCGCCTCCCAGGCCACGCTGGCCCAGTACCTCGAGAAGAACACGCCGAAATCGAGCGACCCCCAGTCGGCCAACTACTACCAGAACTACCCGAAGTTCACGGTGAGCTTCCTCAAGGCCCTCTTCGGGGACAAGGCGACGGCCGAAAACGGGTTCGGCTACTCCTGGCTCCCCAAGCTCGACGACGGAAAGGCAACCTCCCTGATGCACCTCTTCGACGAGATGTACAAGGGCAAGATCAAGGGCCTCTTCGCCGTCGGCACGGACCCGGCCGTCAGCTCCCCCAACACGGCCAAGGTCCGCAAGGCCCTGGAAAACCTCGACTGGCTCGTGGGCGAGAACATCTTCGACAACGAGACGTACTGCTTCTGGAAGGGCCCCGGCGTCGACCCCGCGAAGGTCAAGACGGAGGTCTTCCTCCTGCCCGCTTCGGCCTCCATGGAGAAAGAGGGAAGCCAGAGCAACAGCGGCCGGTGGGTCCAGTGGAAGTACAAGGCCGCCGAGGCCCCTGACGACGCGATCCCCGTCGGCGAGATCACGATCAGGATCCTCGAGGCCGTCAGGGCGCTCTATGCGAAGGAAGGCGGCGCGTGCCCCGAACCCATTCTGAACCTGAAATGGGACTACAAGGATGCCAAGGGCCGTTACGACGCCCTCAAGGTGGCCAAGCAGATCAACGGATACTTCCTCAGGGACACGGTGATCGAGGACAAGGCGAAGGGAACGAGGACGGAATTCAAGAAGGGACAGCTCGTGCCCTCCTTCGGCATGCTCGGCGACGACGGCTCGACCTCCAGCGGCAACTGGGTCATGGCGGGCAGCTTCGACGCCGGCGGACTGAACAAGATGGCCAAGCGAGGCAAGGACGACCCGACGGGCCTCGGGCTCTACCCCAACTGGTCCTATGCCTGGCCGGTCAACCGGCGGATCATCTACAACCGGGCCTCCTGCGACATCCACGGCAAGCCCTACAACCCGAAACGCAAGCTCCTCGAATGGACCGGCGAGGCCTGGGTCGGTGACGTGCCTGACGGGCCCTGGCCGCCCCAGGCGGACAGGCAGAGGGGGAAGTACCCCTTCATCATGAAACCCGACGGCCTGGGTGCCCTCTTCGGGCCCGGGATGGCCGAGGGCCCCTTCCCCGAGCACTACGAACCCCTGGAAGGGCCGCTCACGAAGAACCCCCTGTCGGGCCAGTTGATCAATCCCGCAATCCAGATATTCTCGAGCGACATGGACAGGGTTGCCAACGCGGACGAAAAATTCCCCTACGTCTGCACCACCTACTCCTGCACCGAGCACTGGTGCTCGGGCGCCCTCACGCGATGGCAGGCCTGGCTGCTGGAGATGCAGCCGGAGCTCTACGTCGAGATCGGCGAACCCCTGGCAAAGGAGAAGGGCATCGAGAACGGCCAGCGGGTCCGGGTGTCCTCCGCGCGCGGGGCCGTGGAGTGCGTCGCCATGGTCACGAAGCGGTTCCGTCCGTTCCAGGTCGAGGGCAAGACGGTCCACCAGGTCGGCCTGCCCTTCAACTACGGCTGGCTTCACCCCAAGGACGGCGGCGACAGCACGAACTTCCTGACGCCCACCGTGGGCGACGCCAACACGTTCTGCCCCGAGTACAAGGCGTTCATGGTCAACGTGACGAAGCTATAGGAGAGAGGCTATGCAGGATACGGATATCGTAAAGCTGATCGATACGACGAAATGCACCGCCTGCCGCGGCTGCCAGGTCGCATGCAAGCAGTGGAACGAAATGCCCGGGAAACGGACGCGCAACTTCGGCAGCTACCAGAACCCCCCCGACCTGCAGTGGAACACCTGGACGCTCATCCGCTTCCAGGAACACGTGGATTCGAAGGGAACTCTCAAGTGGCTCTTCCGCAAGGACGGCTGCATGCACTGTACCGATGCCGCCTGCGTGAAGGTCTGCCCCACGGGGGCGCTCCACTACACGGAGTTCGGCTCGGTCGGGCTGAAGGAGGACCTCTGCATCGGCTGCAAGAACTGTGTCGCGGCCTGCCCCTTCGAGGTCCCCCGGTACAACGAGTCGACCGACCGCATCACCAAGTGCGACCTCTGCCAGACGCGGCTCCAGGCGGGCCGGCTGCCCGCCTGCGTGCTGTCCTGTCCGACGGGCGCCCTGACGATCGGCCGTAAGGACGTGATGCTCCGGGCGGCGGAAAAGCGGGTGAAGGAGCTGGGAGGCGACGCCAACGTCTACGGCGACAGGTTCGTCGGCGGGACGCACGTACTCTACGTCCTGAGCGAGAAGCCCGAGGTCTACGACGCGCTTCCCCAGAGCCCGTCGGTGCCGCTGTCGATCATCGTCTGGAAGGACTTCTTCAAGCCCCTCTCCCTTCTGGCGGCTGGCGGCATTCTGGCGGGGTCGTTTTTGCACTACCTGATCAAGGGGCCCAAGCTGCCCTACGACGATGCCGGGGCCGGCAAGAAGGAAGGGGGTGAGTGAGCATGAGACCCGGAATGATTCAGGCAACGGATTCCTTCGAGCGGATCGTCCACTGGACGATGGCGATCTCCTGCATCCTCCTGTTCCTCACGGGGCTGGGGATGATGTTCAAGTCGTTCAACTTCATCGGGACGATCCTCGGCGGGATGAGGACCCTCAAGTACGTCCACAACCTTACGGGCCTCGTCTTCGGCTTCTCGTTGATCTTTGCCATCTCCATGTGGTGGAAGGAGGCGGGGGTGATCGAGATGCCCCAGGACTGGGAGTGGATCAAGTGCGCCGGGGGCTACCTCTGGCACGTGGAGCATCCGCCCGAGAGCGGCAAGTACAACCCGGGCCAGAAGATGTTCTTCATCGCTGTCGCCCTCTGCGGGCCCATGATGTTCGCGACGGGGCTTCTGATGATGTTCCAGGTCCTGCCCGTGTCGCTGACCCGCTGGATGTACACGCTGCACGCCCTGGGGTTCGTGACGCTCTTTGCCTTCTTCTTCGTTCACGTCTACCTCGGCACGGTCGGCAACCCCGGCTCCTTCCAGGCCATGGCCACGGGATGGGTGACCCGGGGATGGGCCAAAAAGCAGCACCCCCGGTGGCTCCGGGAGATGGAGGAGCACGGAACCCTCGTCGTCTACGGCGAAGAAAAAAAACCCGCCGCAGGAGAGCACGGATAAGACGCTTCCCTCCGGGGAAAGGCCCCCTTCGGACGGGCCTCTCCCCGGAGGGACGGGCCGTGCTTTTTTTTGCCGGCCCTCATGCTAGCCCTAACATAACCCCTCCCCGCTTCCGCGGGTGGAGAAAGATCGAGAGGACATCCCATGATGAACGAAACCCGTTTCCAAGTGTCTCCGGCACCGGCCCTGCACCCGCTGCGCCGGGTCGCCGCGATCTGCGCGGCCGCCCTCGTCCTGCTCTGCCCGGCCCTGTCGCACGCGGCAGGGGCGATCAAAGCCGCCGTGGCGGCGAACTTCATGATCCCCTTCGGGGAGATCGCCGCCGCCTTCGAGGAGGAGACGGCCATCCGTGTCGAGCCGACCTATTCCTCGACCGGAAATTTCTACAGCCAGATCGTCAACGGGGCCCCGTACGACCTGTTCCTGTCGGCCGACGAGAAGACACCGCGGTCGCTTTTCGAAAAGGGCCTGGCGGAAAAGCCAATCCTCTACGCGACGGGACGGGTCGTCCTCTGGGGGAGCGGCAGGGAGTTCTGCGGGGCGAAAACCTGGCAGGAAGCCATCGGGCGAAAAGGTGTGAAGAGGATCGCCATCGCCAACCCAGTCACGGCCCCCTACGGCGCGGCGGCCGAGGCGGCCCTGAAAAAAGCCGGCCTGTGGGACGAAATCCGGGAACGCATCGTCATCGCCCAGACCGTGGGGCAGTCCTTCCAGTACGCTATGTCGGGCGGGACGGACGGCTCCTTCTGCGCCCTTTCCTCGGCCCTGTCGGAACAGGGTGGCAAGGGATGCCACTATCCGATCGAAGAGGCGCCTCCCATCCTGCAGGCGGCCTGTGTCCTGACCCGGACGCCTGCAAAGAACGACGCATCCCGGCTGCTGAAGTACCTCGATTCCCCGAGAGCGCGTGAAATCAAGAAACGGTACGGCTATCGCTAAATGGACCTGCTGCCCCTCTACCTTTCGGCGAAACTGGCCGCCATTGCGACGGTGATCCTCATCGGGCTCGCGGCGCCGCTGGCCTGGTGGCTGACCAACGGCGCCTGGCCCGGCAAATCCTTCGTCGAGGCCCTTTTCAATCTGCCCATCGCCCTGCCGCCTACGGTCATCGGGTTCTACCTGCTCTTCGTCCTGGGACCGAGGGGATCCGTGGGACGGGCGTGGGAGACCCTGTTCGGCGGCCCACTGCTCTTCACCTTCACGGGGATCGTCGTCGCCTCGATCTTCTACAGCCTCCCCTTCGCCGTCCAGCCGATCAAGGCGTCCTTCGAAAGGATCGACCCCCGCCTGAAGGAAAGCGCCTATGTCCTCGGGCTGTCGCCCGCTGCGACGTTCTTCCGGGTCATCATCCCCAACAGCCTCAGCGGGATCGCGGCGGCGGCGATCCTCGTGTTCCTGCACACCATGGGCGCCTTCGGCGTCGTCCTGATGGTCGGCGGGAGCATCGCCGGGGAGACGCGGGTGGCCTCCATCGCCATCTACGAAGCCGTCGAGTCCATGCAATACGAGAAGGCCTGGACCCTGTCGCTGGCCTTCATCCCGATCGGGTATGGGTTTCTGCTGCTGGTCAACCGCTTAACGAGGAAATAGCCATGGGACTTACGGCCGTACTGAAAAAGAAAACGAAATTCTTCACCATCGACGTGGAGCTGTCCTGCCCCGACGGGCAGACGCTCGCCCTCATCGGGCCTTCCGGCTCCGGGAAGACCACGATCATCCGGATGCTCGCAGGCCTCGTGACGCCCGACGAGGGGCGGATTGTGTACCGGGACCGGCTCTTCTTCGATTCGGCGCGGGGCGTGAACCTTCCGCCGCAGAAGCGGAAACTGGGCTACGTCTTCCAGGACTACTCGCTCTTCCCGCACCTGACGCTCTACGGCAACGCGGCCTTCGCGGCGCGGGACCGCGGGGAGGTGGATGCGCTCATGGGATTTTTCGGCTTGGCGGAGCTGCGCGATCGCAAGCCCCACCAGGTATCGGGCGGCGAAAGGCAGCGCTGCGCCGTCTGCCAGGCGCTTGCAAGAAACCCGCAACTGCTGCTTCTCGACGAGCCCTTCTCCGCCCTTGACGTGGTCACGCGGCGGATCCTTCGAAACGGGCTGAAAAAAATCATGGGAAAGCGGACATGCCCCATGGTCTACGTCACCCATGACGTCACGGAGGCCCTTTTCATCGGCAACACCGTCCTGCCGATCGTCGCGGGCTCGGTTGACCAGGAGTGGATGGAACGCATCACGGCCCCCGCGGCCGGCATGGACGCCGGGGCGAAAGCCGCCAGGGCGACCAGGCTGGCCCTGGCCTATTAAAAGGATCTTTTCATGAAAATCGGCAACTATTCCTTCGACGAGTACCTTCACCTGGTCAAATCCTTCCACGGCAGCCTCGCCCCGGGGCTCGTCATCGGCGGCTTCATGGTCGACCTGGCACTCAAATCCCTCCCGGAAGGGGAGCTCTTCGACGCGATCTGCGAAACACCGGTGTGCCTCCCCGACGCCGTGCAGCTCCTCACCCCCTGCACGGTGGGGAACGGGTGGCTCACGGTCCTGCCTTTCGGGCGATACGCCGTCACGTTCTACGAAAAATACGGCGGCGAGGGGGTGCGCGTGTATCTCGACCCGGCCAAGATGGAGGCCTGGCCGGAGACAAAGGCCTGGTTTTTCAAGCTCAAGCCCAAGAAGGAACAGGACGCCCGGAGGCTGTTCGAGGAGATCCGGGAAGCGGGGGAGAAGCTGTTGAGCGTCCAGCGCGTTCGGGTCCGGCCGGAGACGCTAAGGCGGAAGAAGATGGGACCCGTGGCCGCATGCCCGCAGTGCGGGGAGGCATACCCGGTGCGGGACGGCGAGCGCTGTCGGGCCTGCGGGGGCGAGTCGCCCTACCGGTGAGCCCTTCGCAGCGGAACCCGCACGATCGGGACGGGAGCGTCCCCCGGAGGGAACGGCGGGAATGAAAACGAATCAGGTCGATCAACTGCTGGAGATGGGCTGGTGCGCCGTCGGCGCGGAGGACTACGGGAAAGCGCTGACCCTGTCGAACCTGATCCTGGATGCGAATCCGGACCTGGCCGAGGCCCACAACCTGCGGGGAAACGTCCTGGCCGTCCTGGGGCATCACGGCGGGGCGATCGACGCCTTCGACAGGGCGATCAGGCTGAAGCCCGGTTACGCGGAGGCGTATTACTTCAGGGGCCTCAGCCGCCAGGAGACGAAGGACTTCGAGAAAGCGGCCCGCGATTACACCCGGGCTATCCGCGCGGGTCTCGCCGTGGCCGAGGTCTACAACGCCCGGGGCGCGGCCCGCGCCCGGTGCGGAGACTACCCCTCGGCCATCCGCGATTTCAGCACCGCAATCCGTCTGAAGCCCGGCTTCGCCGTGGCCTGGTACAACCGCGGCATCACCCGCGAAAGGCTCGACCCGGGCTCCGCGCGCGTCGCCGCCGACCTGCTCCGCGCGAAGGCCCTGGGCTGCGAACCGGCAGCGGCGCTGCTCGACAGGGCCGGTTCCCACTGAACGCCGCCGCCGTTATTCTTTCCGGATCCGGCAGGGCAGGTTCTTGATGTTCGGCGTCCCGAACTCCCTGCCCAGCTTTCCGACCGATGTCAGCATGTTGTAGTTGGATCTCCGCCAGTCGTACTGGGTCTCCGGCGACGCCTCGGGGAACCACCAGCCCAGGGCAGGGCTCACGACGCGGGGATCGATGATGTCCGTCACGCGGGCCTTCTGGGTGATGGAGCCGTACTTCGTCTCGATCACCACGTCGTCGCCCTCGCCGATTCCGTACTTCGCGGCCGTGTCGGGGTGAATCTCCACGAGCGGGTGGGGCCTCTTCTCCCGCAGCCTCCCGACCCACCGGTAGGAGGACAGCAGGTAGTAACGGCTCTTGGCGCTGATGGCCAGCAGGGGGTACTCGGGGTCGTCCGGCTCGGGGAACCCCGTGAACTCCGGCAGCGGCTTGAGCCTGAACTTCTCGGCCGTGCTCAGGCGCAGCTCCACCTTGCCCGTGGGCGTGGGGAACCCCTTCGCCTCGTAGGAGCGGGTGCCGGACGGGCCCTTCAGGTACCCCTTCTCGACGAATTGCGCGTAGGTGAGCCCCGACGGTTTCAGGACGTCCTCCAGGAACTGCTCGTGGTTTTCGTGCCACAGCTCCGGCGGGGAGACCCGCTTGCCCAGCTCGTTCATGATCTTCATGTCGGGCCAGCATTCCTCAGGCGGTTCGACGACCTTCGGGCGGGCGAGGATCATGCCGTGGCCGATGCCGTAGTGGCCGATGTCGTTCATCTCGTACTGGTGGGCCACGGGGAAGACGATGTCGGCCATGGCGGCCGTGGGCGTCATGAAGATCTCCGCGACGGCGACGAAATCGAGGCTCTTGAACGCCTCGTAGGTAAGCCGGCTGTCGGCCCAGGTGACCATCGGATTCGTGCACATCCCGTAGTAGCCGCGGACGGGATAGGGCGTCCCCTCCAGGACGGCCTTTCGGAAATACGCCGGGGCGATGGTCATGAGCCTAGGGATAACGCGGTGATGGGCGCTGATCATCTCCGTGCGCTTGTCGGGGATGAGGTCGGCGCGGACAAACGGGGCCAGGCCCATGATCTTGGGGTCCCGGGCGTTGACGTTGCCGCCGGGGATCTCGAGATTCCCGGTGATCCCCATCAGGCAGGCCAGGGCGCGGGTGGCATCGAAGAGGTTGACGTCGTGCTCGATGGCGTTGCCCCACTGCAGGGCGGCGGGCTTGGCCTCGGCGTACATCCGGGCGGCCTTGCGGATCGACTCCGCGGGCACCCAGGTGATCCCCGCAACGTTTTCCGGGGCGTATTGCTTTGCGTGCTGCGCCAGCTCGTCGAAGCCGTGGGTGTACTTCTCCACGAAATCCTTGTCGTAGAGGCCCTCCTCGCAGATGACGTGGATCATGGCGAGGGCCAGGGCCTGGACCGTCCCGGGCCGAAGCTGGAGCCAGAGGTCCGCCTTTTCGGCCAGCTCGGTCCTGCGGGGGTCGACAACGATCATCTTGGCGCCGCCCTTGAGCTGGGCGCCCACCTGGCTGTAGATCTGCCCCTCCTCGCTGGTGGAGGCCAGGTTGCTGCCCCAGAAAAACATCAGCTTCGTCGGGTTGTGCAGATCGGCGACGGGATAAAAGCCGCAGGTGTGGATGCCCGTGATTTCCCTTCCGGCATGGCAGACGTCTTGCGATGCGATGACGTTGGGGGAGCCGAAGATGTTGGCCAGGCGGATCAGCACGAAGTGCTCGAGCCCCTTCGGCATGCCGACTCCGAACCCCACGGCCCGCGCGCCGTGTTGCTCCTTGATCTTCAGGAGATTCTCCGCCGTCTCGGCGAGGGCCTGCTCCCAGGAGATGCGCTGCCACTTCCCCTCGCCCCTCGCACCGGCTCTCTTCAGGGGGTGCTTGAGACGATCGGGATGCGTGAGACGGTCGGCGGAAACCCGTCCCTTGAAACAGGTGTAGCCCCTGTTGAGGTACCCCTCGGGGTCTCCTTTGATCTGGACGATCTCGTTACCCCTGACCCCGACCAGCAGGGCGCAGCCGCCGTGGTCCATCCGAGCGCAGTGTGTTCTGACCCACCGGATTTCTTCTGCCATCTCCTCGCTCCTTTCGACGCGATACGGTTGGAATGGGAAGGCAAAGCCCTTGTAGCAGATCACCGCAACTATGTCAATTCTGACACAAATACGCCGAGAGCCCGGTATTCCGGCCGGATGAATTTGTTTGTGATGCCGGGGTGTTATCGCCCGGCGAGGAAAGAGGCAACCGCCGGGCCGGCAGACGAATTCTATATGTCACAAATGACATATGTACTTGATTTCACAGGCGATTCGGCCAAATAAACCTTGACTTCTTGCGCTCTTTTTATTATAGGAAATCGCCATTTTCAGGCGCTCCCGTGTCCTGATTCGTTCCTTTTTTCCTCCTGCGGAGCAGCCGGACTGTTCACCCGTGGCGGTCCCGCCGGGAAATGATGTCTCCGATCCGCCCGTTCTAAAGAGAAAGCCAGAGAGATCTCCATGACGGGCTGACGCCGGGTATGGCTGGAAACGGCCCTGCCTCCCGCGCTTGGAAAGGAGACCCGGGAAAGAGAGAGATTCCCGCGACATTCTTTGAAAGGAGAGAGGGTTTTTATGGATGTCAGCAGAAGAGGTTTCCTCAAGCTCTCCGGCGCGACCCTGGCCGCAAGCGGTCTCGGCGTCAGCCTGAGCCCGGCCAAGGCGCACGCCAAAGAGCTCAAGACACGTTTCACAAAAGAATCCCTGACCGTCTGCCCCTACTGCTCCGTGGGATGCGGCATCATCGTGTCCGTCCGCGACGGCAAGGTGATCAACACCGAGGGAGACCCCGACAACCCCATCAACCAGGGCACGCTCTGTCCCAAGGGCGGCTCCATCTACCAGATGGCCAACAACAAGAACCGGCTCGACAAGCCCCTCTACCGGGCGCCCCACGCCTCGGAGTGGCAGGAGGTCGACTGGGACTGGGCCCTGGACCGGATCGCCCGGAACATCAAGGCGAGCCGAGACAAGAGCTTCAGGGCGCGCAACGCCAAGGGCGAGCTCGTCAACCGCACGGAGGGCATCGCCTCCGTCGGCTCGGCCGCCATGGACAACGAGGAGTGCTGGCTCTATCAGAAATTCCTGAGGGGGTTGGGTCTGGTGTACATCGAACACCAGGCCCGGATCTGACACAGCGCCACGGTACCGGCTCTGGCAGAGTCGTTCGGACGCGGCGCGATGACGAATCACTACATTGACTTCCAGTGGAGTGATGTGATCCTGATCATGGGCTGCAACCCCGCAGCCAACCACCCCGTCTCCTTCAAGTGGATCACCAGGGCCATGGAGCGGGGCGCAAAGCTCGTCTGCGTGGACCCCCGCTTCACCCAGTCGGCCGCCAAGGCCCACCTCTACGCCCCGCTCCGTTCGGGGACGGACATCGCCTTCCTGGGCGGTATGATCAAGTACATCTTCGATAACAAGCTCTGCTTCGAGGAATACATCAGGCACTACACCAACGCCACCTTCCTCGTGAGCCCCAACTTCAGGCTGCCCGGCGACAACAAGGGCGTCTTCTCGGGCCTCACGGGCGGCAAGTACGACAAGGCCACCTGGGCGTATCAGACCGACGAGGCCGGCGTCATCCGGAAAGACCCGACGATGACGAGCCCCCATTGCGTCTTCCAGCTCCTGAAAAAGCACTACAGCCGCTACAACCCGGACCTCGTCGCCCGGATCACGGGCACGCCGAAGGACAAGCTCCTGGAGGTCTACAAGGCCTACACCTCCACGACGGGCCCCGCGAAGGCGGGCAACATCCTTTACGCCATGGGCTGGACGCAGCATACCGTGGGCGTCCAGAACATCCGCACGATGGCCATCATCCAGCTGCTGCTGGGCAACATCGGCATCCCGGGCGGCGGCGTACAGGCCCTGCGCGGAGAAGCCAACGTCCAGGGATCGACGGACCAGGGGCTGCTCTTTCACATCTGGCCGGGCTACATCGGGACCCCGCGAAGTTCCCTCTCCACCCTGAAGAGTTTCATGGACGCCAGGACCCCCAAGACCACGGAGGCCAAGAGCCTCAACTGGTGGAAGAACATGCCCAAGTACATCGCGAGCTTCCTTCGGTCCATGTACGGCATGAACGCCACCCTGGACGAAGCCTACAACCTGCTGCCCAAGCTCGACGACGGCGCCGACTATTCCTGGCTGACCCTCTTCGACCAGATGTACAAGGAGAAATTCACGGGCTTCTTCGCCTGGGGCATGAACCCCGCGAACTCCGGCGCCTCCTCCAACAAGGTGCGCCAGGCCCTCACGAAACTCGACTGGATGGTCAACGTCAACCTCTACGACAACGAGACGGGCTCCTTCTGGAGAAGCCCAGGCTTCGACCCGGCGACGGTCAAGACGGAGGTCTTCCTGCTGCCCTGCGCCTCGTCCATCGAGAAGGAAGGCAGCATCTCCAACAGCGGCCGCTGGATGCAGTGGCGCTACAAGGCCGTCAATCCCGTCGGCATCGCGATGCCCGACGGCGACATCATGACCGAGCTCTACTTCAGGCTGAAAGCCCTCTATGAAAAGGAGGGAGGCCCCAACAGGGAGGCCGTCACGAAGCTCACCTGGAACTACGGAAAGTTCGACGAGAAGGGGCGCTACCACCTCGACGCCCACGCCATCGCCAGGGAGATCAACGGCACCTTCCTGGCGGACAAGGTGGTCGAGAACCCCGCTACGAAGGAGAAGGTGTCCTTCAAGAAGGGACAGCAGGTCCCGAGCTTCGCCTTCCTGCAGGACGACGGATCGACCTCCTCGGGCGACTGGGTCTACTGCGGCTCCTACACCGACGCGGGCAACATGGCGCAGCGGCGCGGCAAGGCGGACCCCACGGGACTGGGCCTCTACCCCCAGTGGGCGTGGTCCTGGCCGGTGAACCGCCGGATCATCTACAACGGCGCCTCCGTGGACCCCACGGGGAAACCATGGAACCCCAACCGGGCCGTCATCAAGTGGGACGGCGCGAAGTGGACGGGCGACGTGCCCGACGGCGTGGGTGACCCCGGCAGCGGGCGCCCGCCCTTTATCATGAAGCCTGACGGCGTCGCCTCCCTCTTCGGGCCGGGTCTGGCCGACGGTCCCTTCCCCGAGCACTACGAACCGATGGAGTGCCCGGTGGAAAAGAATCTGATGTCGCCGCAGTTCAACAACCCCGTGGCCAAGCGATGGGAGAAGAAGGGCGTGGGAACGGACACGGACGTGGACACCATCGCGTCCTGCGACCCGCGGTTCCCCTTCATCTGCAGCACCTACCGCGTGACCGAGCACTGGCAGACGGGCCTGCAGACCCGCTGGGTGCCCTGGCTCGCGGAGATGCAGCCCGGCATGTTCGTCGAGGTGAGCGAGGAGCTCGCCAGAGAGCGCGGCTTCGCTAACGGCGAGCTCGTCACGGTCAAGACGGCCCGCGGCGAGGTGGATTGCGTCTGCATCATCACGCCGCGCATGAAACCCTTCAACATCGACGGCAACACGGTCCACATGATCGGCGTCCCCTGGCATTTCGGATGGGCCACCACGGCAAACCGTCCATACAACGCCAATGACAAGAAACCGGAAATCTTCACCACCGGTGATGCGGCGAACCTGCTGACGCCCTACGCGGGGGACCCCAACACGATGATCCCCGAGAGCAAGGCCTTCATGGCGAACGTCGTAAAGAAGGGGGTGAAGTGAGATGGCGGAAAAAATCAAACTCTACGACGACTCCAAGTGCACCGCCTGCAGGGGCTGCCAGCTTGCCTGCAAGCAGTGGAACGCGCTGAAGGCCGGCCAGACCAAACAGTGGGGCTCCTACCAGAACCCCCCGACGCTTCAGCCCAACAACTACATGATCATCCATTTCCAGGACGTCAAGGACGACAAGGGCGGCGTGAAGTGGCTCTTCCGCAAGGAGGCCTGCATGCACTGCACCGACGCGGCCTGCGTAACGGTCTGCCCCTCGGGCGCACTGTACTACAACAGGGAGTTCGGGACGGTGGGCCTCAACCACGACCTCTGCATCGGCTGCAAGAACTGTGTCGCGGCCTGCCCCTTCGAGGTCCCCAAGTACGACGCGGGGACGGACAAGGTTTACAAGTGTGACATGTGCGAAAGCCGCCTGGCCAACAACATGACCCCCGCCTGCGTGAAGGCCTGCCCCACGGGCGCCCTGTCCTGGGGCGACAAGGAGACCCAGCTGAAAAGGGCCGAGGCCCGCGCGAAGGAAGTGGGCGGCACCGTCTACGGCCCCCAGTACGTCGGGGGCACGCACATGGCGTACGTGCTCTCCGAGAAGCCGGCCGTCTACGCGGGGATCCACCTCGACCCGGGCGTTCCCTGGAGCGTCACGCTGTGGAGGGGCTTCCTGAAGCCCGTCTCCCTTCTGGCGGCGGGCGGCATTCTGGCGGGGTCGTTTTTGCACTACCTGATCAAGGGGCCCAAGCTGCCCTACGACGATGCCGGGGCCGGCAAGAAGGAAGGGGGTGAGTGAGCATGAGACCCGGAATGATTCAGGCAACGGATTCCTTCGAGCGGATCGTCCACTGGACGATGGCGATCTCCTGCATCCTCCTGTTCCTCACGGGGCTGGGGATGATGTTCAAGTCGTTCAACTTCATCGGGACGATCCTCGGCGGGATGAGGACCCTCAAGTACGTCCACAACCTTACGGGCCTCGTCTTCGGCTTCTCGTTGATCTTTGCCATCTCCATGTGGTGGAAGGAGGCGGGGGTGATCGAGATGCCCCAGGACTGGGAGTGGATCAAGTGCGCCGGGGGCTACCTCTGGCACGTGGAGCATCCGCCCGAGAGCGGCAAGTACAACCCGGGCCAGAAGATGTTCTTCATCGCTGTCGCCCTCTGCGGGCCCATGATGTTCGCGACGGGGCTTCTGATGATGTTCCAGGTCCTGCCCGTGTCGCTGACCCGCTGGATGTACACGCTGCACGCCCTGGGGTTCGTGACGCTCTTTGCCTTCTTCTTCGTTCACGTCTACCTCGGCACGGTCGGCAACCCCGGCTCCTTCCAGGCCATGGCCACGGGATGGGTGACCCGGGGATGGGCCAAAAAGCAGCACCCCCGGTGGCTCCGGGAGATGGAGGAGCACGGAACCCTCGTCGTCTACGGCGAAGAAAAAAAACCCGCCGCAGGAGAGCACCACTGAAAGAAGGAAGTTACGAAGTTAGGAAGATAGGAAGTTAGGAAAAGAAAGAGGGCCCGTTTCGAAAGAAGCGGGCCCTCTCTTTTGTCTTCATCCCCTGAGAGGCTTAAATCGATCGCCTCCTTGGCCTACGCCTTCATTTGACGATCCTGAAGATCTCCTTGAACTTGGGGTCGTCGGCCGTGCGGATGAGCTCGAAGAGGACCATCTCGGTGCTAGCCAGACGGGCCCCCTCGTCACGCAGCTTCCGGATCCCGATCTCGCGGTTCAGGACCGTCCTCGAGGATACGGCATCGGCAACGAGGTGAACGTCGTAGCCGAACCCCAGCAGGTCGACAGCTGTCTGATAGACGCACACGTGCGTCTCGATGCCGCACAGCAGCACCTGCTGCCGCTCCAGGGCCTTCAAGGCCTTCATGATCTTCTCTTCCCCGCAGCAGCTGAAGTCGGATTTCGGGATGCGCGGAGCATCGGGCAGGAGCGAGACCACCGGCTCGATCGTGGGCCCCAGCTTCTCCGGGATCTGCTCGGTGACGATGACGGGGATTCCGAAGACCTGCATGCCCCGGACGAGCTTCCGGACGTTCTCCAGCAGGAAGGACTTGTCCTGCATGGACTCGTAGAGATTCCCCTGCATGTCGATCACCATCAGAACGCTATCTTCCTGAGACAGCAACGCCATCGTTCACTCCTTTCCGCCTGCGGGGCTAAAGGCAAAGGGCGTATGGCTAAGGGCAAGGGATGCCTGCCTTTCGCCTTTAGCCTCTCGTGTAAACCATTCCGTGTCGGCCAGCACGACCGATGTCTCGATCTGCCGCTCGCCGATATCCCAGTACTGCCTCAGCAGCCGGTCCTTTTCGGCCGGGGTGACGAGGCAAAACCCGTGCTTCTCGTAGAACCGGATCGCCCAGGAGGCGGCAGCCCAGGTTCCCACCAGCAGGGGCTTCGCCGCCTGCATGCGCAGCGCCCCGAGGAGGGCCGATCCCGCTCCCTGCCGCCGCTCCGCCGTGCGGACATAGGCGTGCCGGATGAGGCTCACGTCGCCCGCGTGCTGGATTCCCATCACGGCGACGAGCTCTCCCCCCTTCTCGGCCCCCCAGAACCGCACCCCGGCTTCGATCTCGTGCCGCAGCTCCTCTGCGGGCATGTAAGGCTCAACCCAGCAGTCCGCCGGGATGGTCCCCCGGTAGGCCTGCGCGGCATCGTTGACGATCCCGAGCATCAGGGAAAATTCCTCTTGATGGCAGGGGCGGATCACGGGGGTTGGGCCTTGCGTTCGGACGTCAAACCGGTTAAGGATCAGGGGCTATGAAATCGATTTCCGTCAATCGCTCCGCAGCCGACCGGCTGAGGGCCTTTCACCCCTGGGTGTACCGGACGGACATCCAGGCGGCGGAAGGCGATCCGGGGGAACTCGTCTCCGTGCACGCGCCCGGCGGCGCGTTTCTCGGGATCGGTTACTACAACCCCGCCAGCGAGATCGGCATTCGCATTCTATCGTTTTCCCGGACCGAGATCAACAGGGACTTCTTCCGCGAGCGGCTCCTGACAGCCTTCCGGAAGCGCGAGTTCCTCGCGGGCACGACCGATGCCTGCCGGCTGGTCCATGCCGAGGCCGATGATCTGCCCGGGCTTGTCGTCGACGACTACGCGGGACACCTCGTCCTGCAGCTCAACACGCTGGGATGGGAACCGCTGAGGAATCTCCTGCTGGAGGAGCTCCTGGAGCTCCGGCAGCCGAAGGGAATCTACGAGAAGTCCGACGCGGCCTCGCGGCGCCGCGAGGGGCTCGCCACCGTGGACGGCGTCCTCCACGGGGAGATCCCCGGGCGGATCGAGATCGAGGAGGCGGGTGCGCGATTCCTCGTCAACGTGCGCGAGGGTCAAAAGACAGGGTTTTTCCTCGACCAGCGCCGGAACCGCGAGACCGTCTCCTCTTACGTGGAAGCCGGCTTCGATGTCCTCGACGTCTTCGCCCACACGGGCGCCTTCGGCATCCGGGCGGGCCTGCGGGGGGCGGGACGGGTGCGGCTCGTCGACATCTCCCGGGAAGCCCTGGCGCTCGCCCGGGAAAACATGGCCGCAAACGGGGTCTCGGGTGAAACGGTGCGGGCCGATGCCTTCGATTACCTGGCGGACGCCCCGGGAACGAGGGACCGCTACGACCTGGTCATCCTCGACCCGCCTCCCTTCGCCAGGGCAAGAAAAAACGCCGACGGGGCCCTGAAGGGGCTGAAGCACCTCATCGCGCAGAGCCTGCGGATCCTGAGGCCCGGCGGGCTCCTCGCCGCATTCTCCTGCTCCCATCACGTCTCGCAGGACGGCCTGAGGCTGGCGCTTCTCGAAGCCGCCGCCGACAGGGGCTGCCGCATTGAGATCCTGGAGCATTTCTTCCAGGACCGGGACCATCCCCAGATCCTGAACGTCCCCATGTCCCTGTATCTGAAGGGATTCCTGGTGCGACCCCTGTAGAAAAGATTCCCTTGCGTCCCCATGGGAAAGACGATATAGAGCACCGGAATTCGGCAGGGGCCGGCCGGAATGCGTCGTGTGGGTGCAGCATTCTCTTTTTTCTTTAACCCCGCGCCGACTCTCATCGGCTCATAGCTTGAGGTTTTCGGAAGGATGGGGAATTTCCCCTTACGCCTTGAGCCCTAAGCCTTAAGCCTGTTTTCAGGAGGGAGATCAAGGGAATGGCAAAGGGATTACGGGAAACGCTCCAGGTCATCGAGCGTCACAAGTCCACCAACCCCCAGTACAGCGAATTGCTGGACATCCTCGGCGAGATTCTCATCCTCCGCGAGGAGCACCGGGACAAGATCACCAAGAGCCTCTTCCCCATCGACGAGGCCCACATCGAAGCCAAGCTCCAGGGCGGGCTGCCGCTGATCGATTTCTCCTCGGCAAGGATCGACCTGGAGGAACCGAAGAGGTTTTTCCTCTCGCTGCTCGAGATCGGCAAGAAGCGCAACCCCGTCGAGACGGAACAGATCCTGAAGGACCTCGCGGACGGAAGGCTCAACTACGAGGCGATGGTCTACGATTCCTTCACCTCCGCGGGCGAGGAAGCCGGGACGGAGGGCGCGGACGACGACACGATCGACCTGCTCAAGTTCTTCGTCGAGGAGAGCCTGCGGCCGTCTCTCGAGTTCGTCACCGGCCTCTACGGCGGGCGGATCACGAAGATGGGATGGGACGAGGGGTACTGCCCTGTCTGCGGGCGGATGCCCAAGATCGGGCATCTCGTGGACAAGGAGGGGAAGCGGCACCTGTTCTGCAGCCAGTGCGGGTTCGAGTGGCGCTTCCGCCGCGTGAAATGCCCCTTCTGCGGAAACGAGGAGCAGCAGTCGCTTTCCTACTTCACCGTCGAGGGCGACGAGCGCTACCGCGTCGACGTCTGCGACGTCTGCAAGCGCTACATCAAGACGCTCGATTTCCGCAACGCGGGCGAGGAGGCCATCCTGGACGTGGAAGATGTGGCAACCCTGCACCTGGACATGCTGGCCCACGAGGAAGGCTATAATTAAAAGACAGGCTAAAGGCGAAGGGCTAATGGCTTACGGCCATAAGCAAAATCTTCCATCCTCTTGCATCTTGCCCTTAGCCTTTTCCCTTGGCCTTAGCCTTTTGCCATCCCGCCCATGAGAGACAGCGACATCCACACCGTCATGAAGCTGCTCGAGAAGGAACTCGAGACGTTCGGCCTGCCGCCGGTGTCGGCCATGGCCGAGGAGGATGTCGTCGACCCCTTCAGGATCCTCGTCTCCACGATCATCAGCGCGCGGACGAAGGACGAGGTGACGGGCCCCGCCACGGAACGGCTCTTCGCCCTGGCCGATAGGCCCGAGACGATGCGGAAGCTCCCGGAAGAAAAAATCGAAAAAGCCGTCTACCCTGCCGGTTTCTACCGCACGAAGGCGAAGGCCATCCGGAAGGCGGCGGGCGAGCTCGTCGACCGGTTCGGCTCCCGCGTGCCCGACACGATCGAGGAACTGCTGACGCTTCCCGGCGTGGGACGCAAGACGGCCAACCTCGTCGTCACGCTTGCCCACAACAAGGCCGGAATCTGCGTCGACACCCACGTCCACCGGATCACGAACCGCTGGGGATACGTCAAGACGAAGACGCCCCATGAAACGGAGCAGGCCCTGAGAGCAAAGCTCCCGAAGAAGCACTGGATCGCCATCAACACGATCCTCGTCACGCACGGTCAGAACATCTGCAAACCGATTTCGCCCCTCTGCAGTCGCTGCCCGGTTTTCCGGTGCTGCGACCGCGCGGGCGTGACGAAAAGCCGCTGAAGAAAAGGGACGTTGCTGACTAAGTAGACAAACGGCAAAGACCGGCGGGGAATGAGCAGCCCCGCACTTGCGTTTGTCTACTTAGTCAACAACGTCCCTGATCGATTCTCTGTTCGCCCTTTCTCAGCCCTTCGGGGCGGGAGCGGGGGCGGGCGCCGGAGCAGGAGCTGCCGCCGCCGGTACCTGCATGCCGAGGGCCGTCATCACCTCCGCGGCCTTTTCCTTCACCGTTTTCCCCTTGGCCAGCGCGTCGGTCAGGTTGCCGCCCGAGAAGGCCGCCTTCGCTTCTTCCCACATCCTGACAGCCGCCTCGTGGCCTCCCTTTGCGTCCTCGAGCTTTGCCTTGTCGAGATTGGCGGGCAGCTTCCTGCTCTGCGAAAGGATGTCGAGCCGGCTCTTGAGCGCCTCGAGCATGTTCGGCAGGCCACCGCTCAACTCCTCCCAGGCCTTCGCCAACTCGGCCTTCTTGGCCGCCGCGGCGGATACCAGCGCCTTCACCCTGTCGGGGATGACCTTGGCCGCCTCGAGGGCCGCGTCAAAATTGCCCTTGTCGAAGCTCTCTTTCGCGGCCTTGATCGTGTCGTCCACGCTCTTGGCCTGATCGGGGATGTACTTCACCACCTCCGCCTTGACGGCATTCCAGGAATCCTCGGCTGCCTTGATCGCCGCAGTCGCCGCATCCTTGTTTGCCGAGCCGCAGGCGGCCGCAAGCAGGCCCACAACCACAAGCACAACGGGCACCCAGTACTTCTTCGACTTCATCTCCGTTCCTCCTTTACATCAGGGAATGCGTAATTTCTGGCCGACCTTGATCAGGTCGGGGTTCTTGAGTATGTCCTTGTTGGCCTCGAAGATTTTTCCGTACAGGTTCGGATCGCCGTAGTACTTCTGGGATATCTTCGACAGCGTCTCCCCCTTTGCCACGACATGCCACTGCGTGGCGTCCCACGCGCCGGCACCCTTCTTCCCCTCGTCTGCCATGGTTGCGGCCCTCCTTTGCCGGGGCGAGACGGGTCGTCCCGTTTCCCCGGGTCTTTTTCTTGCGCGCCGTATTGTAATGGATTGAGATCGACCTTACAACAAAAAAGCCGGACACCCACCCGGCTCATGTTCACCCACCTTGAGTTCCTTCATCCTGCATGGATACAATCAGAAGGTAAGAGGTTGAGAAGGTGAGAAGGGTAGAGAATCGGGGAGCGAGCATTGGCCGCAGGCTTATCCAACGTTCTTACCCTCTCACGTTCTTACCCTCTATTGTCTGCGCCCCGGCCGCCGGCCTCATTTTTTTCTCCACGTCGTCCCTGCGGGCGTGTCTTTTATTTCCACCCCCATCGCCAGCAGCCGGTCGCGGATCTCGTCGGCCTCCCTCCACTTCTTCCCCCTCCGGAGTTCGTTGCGCAGGTCGAGCAGGCGCCGCGCCTCGTCGTCGATCCGGTCCTCCTCGAAGTCCATGACGGCCAGCACCGAGTCGATCGACCGGAGAACCTCGAGGACCCTGTCGCGTTCCTTGCCCGTGAAGGCGTTGCGCGCCAAGGGGGCGCTGACCCGCTTGACGAAGGCGAACAGAACGGCCAGCGCCGCCGAGATGTTCAGATCGTCGTCCATGGCCTCGGCAAACCCCTGCCGCAGGTCGTAGACGAACTGGTCCGTGTCGGGGCAGCCGGCGCCCGGCGTGAAGTGAATGAGGCGCTGGACGAACTCGTTGAGCTTTTCGACCGTGTTTCTCGCCGTCTCCATGGCGCCCGGCGAGAAATTCAGCGGCTTGCGGTAATGCGACGAGAGCAGGAAGTACCGGATCTCGCTGCCCCGGTAGCCCTGCTTCTCCAGATCCGCCACCGTGAGGATGTTGCCCAGGGAGCGGGACATCTTCTTGCCCTCGACCATCACGAGGTCCGTGTTGACCCAGTAGTTGGCGGGCGGCCTGCCCGTGAGGGCCTTGCCGATGGCCAGGACGTTCTCGCAGTGCGGGAAAACGATGTCGGAGCCGCTGGCGTGGATGTCGAAGGCATCGCCCAGCATCTTCACGGACAGGGCCGCGCAGGCCAAATGCCAGCTCGGCCGCACGTTCCCCCAGCGGGTCTTGTAGTAGATCCCTTTCTTGAGTTCGGCGAGCGTCGAGCGTTTGAGCAGCGTGAAGTCCACGGAGCTGTCCTTTTCGTACTCGTCGCTCTCCTGGGTCTTGCCGGGTTTCACCTTGCCGGGATCCACGTTGGAGAGCTTTCCGTAGTCCTCGAGCTTCGAGATGTCGAAGTAGACCGAGCGGAGCTTCTCGTAGGCGTAGCCCTTCTCGACGAGTTTCTCGACGATGCCCAACATCGCCTCCACATTTTCCCGCGCGCCCGGGTAAGAGGTGTCCCGGCTGATCCGGAGGGTTCCCGCTTCCCGCAGGAATTCGTCCAGGGCCCGTTTCGTGACGTCGCCGTGCTCGAGCCCCGTGCGTTCCGCCTCGGCGATGGTCTTGTCCGTCAGATCGACGATGTTGATGGTGTGCCGGACCCGGTAGCCCTTCATTCGCAGATACCGGGCAATGAGGTCCGAGACGGCGAAGCGCCTGTAACTGCCGAGGTGCGGCACGAGGTGGACCGAGGGTCCGGTGGAGGTCATCCGGACCTCGTCGGCGCGCAGGGGCTGGAAGAACTCCTTCTGCTTCGTGCGGATGTCGTAGAAGCGAAGTGTCGATTTTTCCTTGTCGGCAAAGAGCTCCGTCGACAGGTAGCGCTCGGCGCTGTCGGGAAGGACGACGACGATGAGCCCCTCGCTGAGCTCCCTCGCCTTCTCGACGGCGACATGCATGGCCGCGCCGCAGCTCATCCCGGAGAAGATGCCCTCTTCGCGCAGCAGCCGGCGGGCCATCTCGTAGGCGTCCTCGTCGAGGATGTTGACCTTCTCGTCGAGGCGGCTGCGGTCGAAGATCCCCGGCCGGTAGGACTCCTTCATGTTTTTGAGGCCCTGGATCCTGTGCCCCATGTACGGTTCGACGCCGACGATCCGGATCGCCGGGTTGTACTCCTTGAGACGCCTGGCGCAGCCCATGGCCGTCCCGGAGGTGCCGAGAGCGGCGACGAACATGGTGATCTCCCCACCGGTCTGCTCCCAGATTTCCACGGCCGTGCCGTGATAGTGCGCGGCGATGTTGTCCTCGTTGTTGAACTGGTCGACGAGAAAATACCTGTCCGGATTTTCGCGCTTGATCGCGTAGGCTTCCTCGATGGCCCCGTCCGTCCCGAGCGCGGCGGGGGTGAAGCGGAGTTCCGCGCCGAGGGCCTTGAGGATCTTCTTGCGTTCGTCACTGGCCGATTCGGGTAGGGTGAGGCACAGGCGGTAGCCTTTGGCGGCGGCCACCAGGGCAAGCCCGATCCCGGTGTTGCCGCTCGTCGCCTCGAGGATGACCTTGTCGCGGGTGAGCTCGCCCCGCTCCTCGGCCCGCTTGATCATGTACAGGGACGGCCGGTCCTTCACGGAGCCTCCCGGGTTGAAGCTCTCGAGCTTCGCGAAGATCCTGACGCCGGGATTCGGGTTGAGCTTGCGGATCTCGACGAGCGGCGTGTTGCCGATCGTCTCGAGAACCCCTGCGAATCGTCCTTTCATGTCCCCCTCTTTAAAAAACGAAGGTAAGAGGTTGAGAGGGTGAGAAAGTGGAAACGCTTTTGCGTTCCCTTACACTTCTTACCTTCTTACCCTCTCACCTTCTTACCTTCTTGCCGGCGGCGCTAGCTGTCGAACTTGGGCACGGGTATTTTCATGAACTCCACGCCCTCTTCGCGCAGCTCATCCTCCTGCCTGCCGGTCGTGACTCCCCGGATGTTCCTCTTCTCTTCCTCCCCCCGGTGGATCTTCAGGGCAACCTCGGCGAACCGTTCGCCCACGTCGTCGAAATTCTTCGTCACAAAATCATTGATCATCGCCAGCATTTTCATCGGAGAGAGATCGCCGAGGCCCGCCTTGCGTTCCCCGGGCTCGCGGCTCTTGCCCATGACGGCGATCGAGGAGGGAACCATCGCCACGTCCGAACTCCCGCAGAGCGGGCAGGTGATGAGCTTCCCGGCCCTCTGCTCTTCGAAAGCGGCCAGGTCCCTGAACCAGCCCTCGAACTTGTGCTGTTTTTCGCATTTGAGATCGTAGATGATCACGACGCCCTCTCTGCTGCAGGCTCGCCCGGCTAGCCGACCCGGTCCCGGATTTCACGGCAACCTCCGGCACGTCTTCCGGTAGGCCCTCCTCATCGGCTCCTACAAGGCTTAGTAACAAAAAATAATGGACTTTTAAAGACAAATTATATATCTTTGCGGCGTCGGGATGTGGCCCAGCCTGGTAGGGCACTGCGTTCGGGACGCAGGAGTCGCGCGTTCGAATCGCGCCATCCCGACCATTTTTTGGGCCTACGGGAAAAGCCCCGGCTCCTTCCGGAGTCCGGGGCTTTTCTTCAGTCCTTGATCAGCCTTTAGCCTGCTGCCTGTTTTATCCGACAATCGAGCCGATCTGGAAGATCGGCAAGTACATCGCCACGATCATGCCGCCGACGACGCCGCCGAGGAAGACCATGAGCAAGGGCTCGAGCATGGACGTCATGGAGGCCACGGCCGTCTCGACCTCGTCATCGTAGAAATCGGCAATCTTGGTCAGCATGGAGTCGAGAGAACCCGTCGCCTCGCCGACGGCGATCATCTGGACCACCATGGGCGGGAAGACGGTCGTGGCCGCAAGGGGCTCGGCGATCGTCTTGCCCTCGCTGATGTTCTTCCGGGTTTCCATGAGGGCCTTCTCGATGATCTTGTTGCCGGCCGTGCGGCTCGTGATCTCGAGCCCGTCGAGGATGGGCACGCCGCTGGAGATCATGGTCGAAAGGGTTCGCGTGAACTTCGCGATGGCCACCCTCCGCATCAGGGGCCCGATCACCGGGGGCTTGAGGACCATGCGGTCGAACAGGTAGCGCCCCTTGTCCGTCTGGTAGAATTTGACCAGGGCCACGACGGCAACGATCATGGCGCCGACGATGTAGAGGGAATTGTTCGAGACGAAGCTGCTCAGGTCGATGAGGGACTGCGTCAGCAGCGGAAGCTCCCGGCCCATGCCTGCAAAGATGCCCTGGAAGACGGGAACGACCTTGACCAGCAGCAGGGTAATGACGGCACACGAAACGAACAGGACGACGGCCGGGTACGTCATGGCCCCCTTGACCTTCCGCTTCAGCTTCATGGCCTTTTCCAGGTACGTGGCCAGGCGGTTCAGAATCGTGTCCAGGATGCCGCCGGCTTCGCCTGCGGCGATCATGTTGATGAACAGATCGTCGAAGACCTTCGGGTACTTCTTCAGGGCATCGGTGAGAGTCGACCCGCCCTCGATGTCCTCCTTGATGTTCCGGATGATCCGGGCAAAGGCCTTGTTCTGCTCCTGGGAGGCCAGGATGTCGAGGCACTGGATGAGCGGAAGACCCGCGCTGATCATCGTGGAGAACTGGCGGGAGAAGATGACCACGTCTTTGCCCTTGACGGACCCCCGCATGGGGAGCAGCTCCAGCAGATCCTTCGGCTTCTCCTTGACCCTTGCCGGTTTGAGGCCCTGCCTGCGGAGCTGCGCGCGGACGGCAGCCTCGTTGACGGCTTCCGTCTCGCCTTTTTTCATTTCGCCGGCCCTTCCCTGGGCTACCCAGACATAGACTGCCATGTTCCTTCTCCTTGCTCGATCCGCTTTTCTCTAAGCATGTCGAGGATGTCCCGCCTCGACAGGGGCCCCGAAACCGGGCCCCGGGGCACACACCTCCGCCCTTCTTAAGGATCGGCATCCTCCCGGATTTCTTTATACCGATGTACCGATCGCAATAAAGGCAAGGGGGTTGTGCTGCAAAATTAAGCAAAATCGGTGCCATGGGGCGGAACGGATTTGACGTGAAAAAGACGGAAGTTAGGAAGCTATGAAGTCAGGAAGTACGGAAAAACAATGATCATGCGTTCGGCGTTTCGTATCCAGGACGGCATGCATGTCCGATCAACGGGGTAAGCGACTACGCCGAATCTCATGAAGGAGGATCCCGGCGGCTACGGATACGTTAAGCGAATCGACCTTGCCGAAAAGCGGAATGGAAAGAAGGACGTCGCAATGCTTCCGGACGAGCGGCCTCAACCCCTTCCCCTCGCTTCCCATGACGAGACCGATGTCGCCTTCAAAGCGCGCCGATTCCAGTCGGGTGTCCGCCACGGCATCGGCTCCATAGACCCAGAACCCTTTCTCTTTCAGAAAGTCGATGGCCTGCGTGAGGTTCACGACCCGGGCGACCGGGACGTGGGCGGCGGCGCCGGCCGAGGCCTTGATCACGGCGGGTGTCACGGCGGCGGCGCGGTCCCGGGGGATGACCACCCCTCCGGCGCCGAAGCAGTGAGCCGACCGGATCAGGGAGCCCAGATTCTGCGGGTCTTCGATCCCGTCGAGCAAGAGGACCAGGCCGCCCGCAAAGGCGGGATGGCGGTTGGCGGCGACGGTCTCGAGGTCTGCATAGGCATATTCCCCGCAGAGGCAGAGGATGCCCTGGTGGGCTGACGTGCCCGCCTGGCGGTCCAGGGCCTCGCGCCTTCGGGTCTCCACCGGCACGCCCCGGGCCGCGGCCAGTTCGAGGATCCGCTTCAGATCGTCGCCGTGGCGTCCCTCGGCAATCACGAGTCTGCGCACATCGGCGCCCTCGCTCCCGAGGATTTCCGAGACGGGGTTGATGCCATATAGGATCTGCATATAAAAATGGCGGATGGCTTAGGGCAAAGGGCTAATGGCAGTTTCGGAGAATGCGGCTCCGCAGGAGCCGCGACGGATCAGACCGAATAGACCGTATTACTTCCGGTCCGCCAATCCCAGGGCGATCTCCTCGACGATCCGGTCGGCCGCCTCGACGGGGTCCTTTGCCAGGCGTATGGGGCGTCCGACGACAATGTAGTCGGCGCCGTTACGGATCGCCTCGCGGGGGGTGTCGATCCGTTTCTGATCGTCTTTTTCCACTTCGCCGCCGCCCGGGCGGATACCGGGCGTCACGATGGCAAAGTCGGGCCCGCAGGCCTTCCGAATGGAATGGATATCCTGGGGGGAGGCCACCACCCCGCCCACGCCGGCCCGGTGCGCCCCGGCGGCGAGATGGGCCGCCAGCGACCGGGTCGTCCGCGGGATGCCGAGATCGGCGAGATCCCCGTCGTTGAGACTCGTCAGCACCGTCACGGCCAGGACCAGGGGTTTCTCCACGCCGGCCTCGCGCGCCGCCCGCGCCACGGACTGGACGGTCTTCTCCATCATCTCCCGGCCGCCGAGGGCGTGAAGGTTGAACATGGCGACCCCGAGCTTGACGGCCCCCTCGGCGGCCTTTGCCACCGTATTGGGGATGTCGTGAAACTTGAGGTCCAGAAAGACCCTGCCCCCGAGGCCCTGGATGCGGCGGACGATCTCGGGCCCGAAGTGCGTGAAGGCCTCCTTGCCGATCTTGTAGACCCCGATGTGATCGCGCAGGCGCTCGACCCACTGCAGGGTCTCATCGATGCCGTCGCCCATGTCGAGGGCAAAAATGAGGCGTGAACGCGCGTCTCTATTCGGAGTCATCCTCGTCTCCGATGAATCCCATGTCGTCGCCGATCTGCCGTGCCTGCTCCTCGACCCTGTCCAGCAGCTCGGGATGGGAGTATCTCACCTTGCCCGCCGCCACCTCGCGAAGCGCCGTGACCACGGGCTTGTTGTCGCGGTGGTCCACCAGGGGCTGCGACCCCTTGAGCAGCTGGCGGGTCCGCTGGCCCGCCAGGATCACGAGGGCAAAGCGGTTTTTCGCATTCTTCAACGCGTCTTCAACGGTCACTCTTGCCATATCTACATACCTCCGGATCGCTCAAAGAACGGTTTTATCTTCTCCATCATGCGTTCCCGCCTGCACGCGGCCGCCAGGTATACGGCCCGCAGGCGGTCGATGGCCGCATCCAGTTCGTCATTCACGATGATGTAATCATACCACACGATCTCCCGAATCTCACGAAGCGCATTGTCGAAGCGCCTCCGGATCGTCTCTTCCGTCTCGGAGCCCCGACCCCGGAGGCGCCGCTCGAGCTCCCCGATGGAGGGAGGAACGATGAACACGAAGATGCCCCCCGGACAGGCCTTCTTCAGCGCGCGGGCCCCTCGGGTGTCCACGTCGAGCAGCAGGTCGTTCCCCCTGAGGGCCTCCTCCATGGCCTCGCGGGAGGTCCCGTAGAGCTTCCCGTAGTTCTCGGCCCACTCGACCAGGTCGCCGCGGCGGATCCGCTCGCGGAACTCGGCCTCGCAGACGAAGTGGTAATCCTCCCCATCGACCTCGGAGGGCCGCCGCGGCCGCGTCGTGAGGGAGACGGAAAAGCGGAGCCGCGGAAACATGGCACGCAGGGCCTTGCAGACGGAGGTCTTGCCTGACCCCGAGGGGCCCGTCACGGCGATCAATATCCCTTCCCCTTGCGGACGGCTACTCGACATTCTGGGCCTGTTCCCTCAGCTTGGCCAGTTCGCTCTTGAGTTCGATGACGTCCCGCGCGATGGCGATATCGTTGCTCTTCGAGCCGATCGTGTTGACCTCGCGGCCCATCTCCTGAAGCAGGAAATCGAGCTTGCGCCCGATGGCGTCGCCTCCCCTGAGCAGTTTCTCCATCTGGCTGACGTGGCTCTCGAAGCGCACGATTTCCTCGGTGATGTCGCTCTTCTCGGCCAGCAGGGCCACTTCCTGGCTCAGCCGAACGGGGTCCATCTCGAGACCTTCCGTCAGCTCCCGGATCCGCTCCTGCAGGCGCTGTTTGTATTCCAGGACGGTCTTCGGCGCCCGGGCCTTGGCCGATTCGAGGCAGCGCTTCAGGGTGTCGAGCCGTGCCAGGAAGTCCTTCTCGAGGATCTCGCCCTCGGTGCCGCGCATCCGGATGAGGGCGTCGAGGGCCCCGTCGAGGGTCTTCCGGAGCTCTCCCCAGGCCGCTGCCGGATCGAAGCGCGTCTCCGAGGGGACGTAGATCTCCTTGAAACGAGCCAGGGTCCCCAGCTCGACCCGGTCATCCAGGCCCAGCTCCTCCTTGATCCTGAGAAGAAGCGAGTGGTAATTCCGGAGCAGCGGCAGGTTCAGGCTGTACTGCACGCCGCTGTCTCCCCCGGATTCCGCGTCGGCCTGGACGCTCACCTCGATGCGGCCGCGGAAAATCCGCTCGCCCACCCGTTTCTTGATGTCCACCTCGAGCGAAGACAGCGCGTTGGGAAGTCGCGTGATGATCTCGATGTAGCGGTGGTTGAGCGATTTGATCTCGACGATCCACTTGCGCCCATCGATCTGCGCCTCTGCCCTCCCGTAACCGGTCATGCTTAACATAAAAACTCCCGGCGCATGGCATAGGGCCAAGGGCTAAAGGTAAAGGAAGAAAATATTATTATAGCTTTTTGCTCTTTGCTCTTGCCCTTCGCCCTTTGCCTTTAGCCTGTCACCTGCTTCAACTGCATTCTGTATCGTCTTCGCAGCCCGTTGAGCATCCTGATCGTCCGCTCCGCCCGGTAGTCGGGATAGGTCCATTCGAAGGGCCGGTACGTCTCCTTCCGGTACTCAAGCGTCAGGTCCGCATAGATGCCCCGGCCGAGATAGGGCCGGTGCGAGAACCCCTTCCCCGTGGCGAGAATGAAGTGCTGCCTGGCCACATATCCGGGGTCGATGTTGACCCGCCGGGCCCCGCCCTCCCGAAACTCTTCCTCGAGGCCATTCGTACAGAGCTTGACAGCAGGCAGCTCGTCCGGACGGATCAGCCGCTCGAAGCTCACGAACCGCCGGAGCAGCGCCCCACCCATCTCCGCGGCGTAGTAGTCCGTGTAGTCGAAGGGAAGGACCTCGCTGACGTAGTCCGGTTCTCCGAAATGCCGCGCGAGCCTCCCGATCGTCTCCGCCATCAGGCCCCGATCGGCGGCGATGACGCTGACGAGCAGCTTCACGGGGTCGGGCTCTTTGGGCTTGCTCATCGGATCCGGTCTATTCCGTCTGTTCCGTCCATCCGGTCTGTTCCGTCGAAGGATGGGGGATTGATAAACTTCCTTGAACTTTTGAACCCCTGAACCCTTGAACCCATTTGTCAGACCACTCTCTTGAGTTCTGCCGGCGACACCGTTGCCGTGCCGATCTTGCCCACGACGATCCCCGCCGCCTTGTTGGCCAGGTAGGCCGCCTCGCGAAAAGAGGCCCCGGAGGCGAGCGACAGGGCGAAAATCCCGATGGCCGTATCCCCCGCACCGGTCACGTCGAAAACCTCCTTGGTCTCGGCTGGGATGTGGACATCCCGCCCCCCGCGCTCGAAGAGATCCATGCCCGCCTCGCCGCGCGTGATGAGCACCGCCCGGAACCCGAATCGCCTGATGATTTCCCGGCCGATCCGGGTGATCCCGGCACGGCGGCCCTCGTTGAGCTCATGCGTGTTTTCGACCCCTACGGCGCGCCCGGCCTCGTGGTGGTTCGGCGTGATGGCGTCGAAATCCCGGTAGACGGCGAAATCGGTCCGCTTCGGGTCGACGCAGACCGGGACGCTTCGCCCTGCCACGATCCGGCGGACCCCGTCCAGCAGGCGGTCGGTCACGATCCCCTTGTTGTAGTCGGAGATCACGATGGCCTGTACGTCGTCGAGGACGGACAGGACGTACCGCACGATGCGGTCGGCGCTGTCGGGCCGGACGACGTGCCGGCTCTCCCGGTCGTAACGGACCATCTGCTGCCCGTGGGCGACGATGCGCGTCTTGACCGTCGTGGGCCGCTCGCTTTCCTGAACGAGCCCGTCCGTATCGACTTTCATCTGTTGAAGCTTCGCCTTGAGCCAGTCACCGATCCCGTCCGAGCCGATCACCCCTGCAACGGCCACGTTGCCCCCGACGGCGTGGACGTTGCTCACCACGTTGCCGGAGCCGCCCATCATGAGGTTCTCTTTTGTCACCTCGACGACGGGGACAGGGGCCTCCGGGGAGATCCGGGAGACCTTGCCCCAGATGAAGTGGTCCACCATGAGATCGCCGAGGACGAGAACCCGCGAAGCGGGGTAGTTCCCGATGATCTCCAATGCCCGCTTCCGGCTGACGAGTCTCTTTGTCGTCCTGTCCACGGTCTCCTCGATGCTCCTCAAAGACTCCCTCGCCTGACTCCAGACCAGAGGGTAAGAAGGTGGGAAGGTGAGAAGGTTGGAGAAGCGGTGCGTATTTGGCCGGGGCACGGCTTGTCCAGCCTTCTTGCCCTCTTACCCTCTCACCTTCTCCTTTTACTCACGCCACCTTGCTGCGAAAGTACGGCAGCACGCGCCTCAGCCCCTCGTCCAGCGCCACCTTCGGCTCCCAGCCCAGCAGTTCCCTCGCCTTGCCGATGTCGGGCTGCCGCACCTTCGGGTCGTCCTCGGGCAGTTCGCGGTGGACGATTCCGCTTGCCGACCCCGTTACCGCCAGCACCCGTCGGGCCAGCTCCAGCAGCGTGATCTCTTCGGGATTGCCCAGGTTGACCGGGTTCACTTCCTCGGAATTCAGGAGGCGGAAGATCCCGTCGACCAGGTCGTCGACGAAGCAGAAGCTCCGGGTCTGCGTGCCGTCACCGAACACGGTCAGATCCTCCCCGCGGAGGCTCTGCCCCATGAACGCGGGCAGCGCCCGCCCGTCGTGCAGCCGCATGCGGGGGCCGTAGGTGTTGAAAATCCTTACGATCCGAACCCGGACGCCGTGATACCGGCAGTAGGCCATCGTCATGGCCTCGGCAAACCGCTTTGCCTCGTCGTAGACGCCCCGGGGTCCCACGGGGTTGACGTTGCCCCAGTAATCCTCCCGCTGGGGACTGACCAGGGGGTCCCCGTAACACTCCGACGTCGAGGCCAGGAGGAATCGGGCCCCCTTGGCCTTTGCCAGGCCGAGGGCCTTGTGCGTGCCCAGGGAACCCACTTTCAGGGTCTGGATGGGCATCTTCAGATAATCGATCGGACTGGCGGGCGAGGCGAAGTGCAGGATGTTGTGGAGCGGCCCGTCGACGTGCAGGTAATTCGTCACATCGTAGCGGATAAAGCGGAACCGCTCGTGCCCCATCAGGTGGGAGATGTTTTCCATGTCGCCGGTCAGAAGGTTGTCGTAGCAGATGACCTCGTGACCCTTTTCAATCAGGAAATCGCACAGATGGCTTCCGAGAAAGCCCGCCCCGCCGGTGATCAGTGTCCGTTCCATAGAGCTGTGGAGCAACCTTCCGATGGACGTGATGCTTGAGGGAGAGGAATACTAGTACCAGATGCCTGTTTTGTCAATGTTTTTCTGCCCCAGCGGCCCCTGCCGGACGGCCGCCCGAAGGCCCGGGGGGGATTCGCGCCGGCCGCCGCTGGCCCAAATCATCCTTGACACAGGGGCAAATAAAATATAGTGAAATTCACTTTGTTCCTGCATGCGGGCCTCAAAGGCCGATTGCAAATCAGCCATTCCTGGGACGGACGATGGAAGACAGCGACCTCTTGAAGGTGAGGAAGGACAAGATCGAGGCCCTCACCGCTTCGGGCGTGGAAGCCTATCCCAACGACGCAAAGGTGACCCATCTCTCCGCAGAGCTCCACGCGGCCTTCGGGCAGATGGACAACGAGGCGCTCGAGAAGGTGACGGAACGTTTCGCCATTGCCGGCCGGGTGATGGCAATCCGCAATTTCGGCAAGGGGGCCTTTGTCGCCATCCAGGACCGCAAAGGGCGGATCCAGGCCTTTATCCGCAAGGACAGGCTCGGCGACGAGCTCTTTGCCCTGTTCAAGACGATCGACGTGGGCGATATCGTCCACCTCGCGGGCCGGGTCATCAAGACGCGAACGGGGGAACTCACGGTCGAGGCCGAGGGGCTGAGGCTCCTCACCAAGTGCCTGCGGCCCCTGCCGGAAAAGTGGCACGGGCTGACGGACGTGGAGATCCGCTACCGACAGCGCTACCTCGACCTGGTCGTCAACCCGAAGGTCAAGGATGTCTTCGAGGCGCGCAGCCGGATCATCCGGTTCATCCGGACGTTCCTGCACGACCGGGACTTCCTCGAGGTGGAGACGCCCATGATGCAGCCCATGGCCGGGGGGGCCATGGCCAAGCCCTTCAAGACGCACCACAACGCCCTGGGGCAGGACCTCTACCTGCGGATCGCGCCGGAGCTCTACCTCAAGCGCCTCGTCGTGGGCGGGATGGAGCGGGTCTTCGAGCTCAACCGCAATTTCCGCAACGAGGGGGTCTCGACGCTGCACAACCCCGAGTTCACCATGATCGAATTCTACATGGCCTACGCCACGTACGAGGACCTCATGACGCTCACCGAGGAGATGATCACCTCGCTCGTCCGGGACCTCTTCGGGACCCTGAAGATCGCCTACCAGGGGACGGAGCTGGACTTCACGCCCCCCTGGCGCCGGGTATCCGTCCGGGAGGCCCTTGTCCGATACGCGGGGCTCGACCCCGCCTCCCTGGAAGACCGGGACAAGGCGCTCCGGGAGGCCGCGAAGCGCGGGCTCCTTTTCGAGGACAGGGAGCCTCTGGGCAAGATCCTGATGGCGATCTTTGACGAGACCGTGGAGGAAAAGCTCATTCAGCCCACGTTCGTGACCGGCTACCCCCTCGAGGTCTCCCCGCTGTCGCGGAAGAACACCCAAAACCCCGAGATCGTGGACCGCTTCGAGCTCTACATCCACGGCCGGGAGATTGCCAACGCCTTCTCCGAGCTCAACGACCCGGCGGACCAGAAAAACCGCTTTCTCATGCAGCTCGAACAGCGCGAAGCCGGAGACGAGGAGGCCCACGGGATGGATGAGGACTACATCCGGGCCCTCGAGTACGGGATGCCCCCCACCGCGGGCGAGGGGATCGGGATCGACCGGCTGGTCATGCTGCTCACCGACTCTCCGTCGATCCGCGACGTGATCCTCTTCCCCCACCTGCGCCGCCGGGAGGCAGGGGAGGCCAAGGCAGAAGGTGAGAACGTGGGAGGGTAAGACGATCGGAAGGCCCGGAAGATTTCCGACCTTCTCACCTTCTCAACCTCTTACCCTCTTCTTTTTTGAAGAGGGTCATAAATCTTGCAAGCAATAGTAAGGAAGGGTTACACTCCGGCCCATCATGCCCTACGAATTTTTTGTCAGCCTTCGGTATCTCCGGGCCAAACGGAAACAGGTCTTCGTTTCCATCATCACCTTCATCTCCATGGCAGGCATCCTCCTGGGGGTTGCGGCCCTCATCATCGTGCTGGCCGTCATGAACGGCTTCGAGAAGGAACTGCGCGACAAGATCCTCGGGATCAACGCCCACATCATTCTCATGGAGTACACGGGCCCCATGAAGGACCACGGGCGCATCCAGCGGGAGATCGCCTCCGTGCCGGGGGTCGTCGCCTCCACGCCGTTCATCTACAGCCAGGCGATGCTGAAAAACGGCGACAGCGTGAGCGGTATCGTGATGCGGGGCCTCTCGCCGGCGGACGCCCGTGACGTGATCAACCTGGGCCGGATGCTGGAGGGCCGCCTGGAGAACCTCTCGGCGCAGGGGCGCGAGGCGCTGAAGATCCCCGGGGTCCTGGCAGGCGTCCCGGGCATTGTCCTCGGGAAGGAGCTGGCCCGGCACGTCGGGGCATCCCTGTTCGACGCGGTCCACATTGTCTCGCCCCAGGGGATCGCCACCCCTCTGGGGATGGTCCCCCGGATGAAGAAGTTCGTCGTCGTGGGCATCTTCGAGTCCGGCTTCTACGAGTACGACTCGACGCTGGCCTACACGTCGCTTGCGGACAGCCAGGAGTTTCTCGGCCTGGACGACCGGGTCACGGGCCTTGAAATAAAAGTGGAGAACATCTATAAGGCAAGGGAAATCGCCGGCGCGATCGAGATGAAACTGGGTTACCCCGCCTGGGCGAGGGACTGGATGAAGATGAACCGCAACCTCTTCGCGGCCCTGCGCCTGGAGAAGCGTGTCATGTTCATCATCGTGGGCCTCATCGTGCTCGTGGCGGGCTTCAACATCATCTGCACGCTTATCATGGTGGTCATGGAAAAGACCAAGGACATCGCGATCCTGAAGTCCATGGGCGCCACGTCGAAGAGCATCATGAAGATCTTCATGCTCCAGGGGGTGATCATCGGGGGCATCGGCACGTTCCTGGGAACCGTCCTGGGGCTCGCGGTCTCCTGGAACATCGGGCCCATCACGCGGTCCGTCGAGAATCTCTTCGGGTTCAAGATCCTGCCCGGGGACGTCTACTACCTGAGCGAGCTGCCGGCGCTCGTCAACTACGAGGACGTGGCCGTCATCATCACGGGCAGTCTTCTCGTCAGCCTGCTGGCGACGATCTACCCGGCCCGGAACGCGTCCAGGCTTGATCCCGCGGAGGCAATCCGGTATGAGTAGGGCGGCGGCCGGCCGGATCGAGATCCGGGACCTCGGCAAGACCTACATGATGGACGGCGCCCGGATCGAGGCCCTCAAGGGGGTCAACCTCGACGTCGTCCGTGGCGACTCGCTTGCCATCCTCGGCGTCTCGGGGGCGGGCAAGAGCACGCTGCTGCACATCCTGGGGACGCTGGACCGCCCGACGGAGGGGACCTTTCAATACGACGGGGTGAGCATCTTCGACTGGAGCGAGAAGAAGCTGGCGGAGTTCCGAAACCGCAAAGTGGGGTTCGTCTTCCAGTTCCATCACCTGCTGCCGGAGTTCACGAGCCTCGAGAACACGATGATGCCCGCGCTCATCGCCGGGCTCTCCCGCAGCGAGGCGCGCAGGAAGGCCGAGGCCATCCTCGACGAGGTAGGGCTGACGGAGCGGAGGACCCACAAACCCGGGGAGCTCTCGGGGGGCGAGCAGCAGCGGGTCGCCGTCGCAAGGGCCCTCGTGATGGAGCCCGAGATGCTCCTGGCCGACGAGCCCACGGGCAACCTGGACACGGAAACGGGAACGCGGATCCACGAGATGCTCGCGCATCTGAACCGGACCCGGGGAATCACGCTCGTCGTGGTTACCCACAACCAGTCGCTGGCAGAACGCATGTCGCGATGCATCGGCCTGCGCGACGGACGGATCGTGAAGGGCAAGTGATATGACCGCAACCGGAAAATCCCGAGCACTGGTGTTCCTCGTTCTCCTCGCTTGCCTGCTCGCCGCGCCCGCGGCGGCCCTCGCACAGAGGATCGCCGTCCTGCCCTTCGACATCTACAGCGAGCGGGACGCGACCCTGTTGCGCAATGCCATCTACAACAGCATGACCCTCGAGCTCGGGAAGGTTCGGACGGTCCAGATCGTCCCGAGAGAAGAATTCGCCGCGCTCATCGGCGGGAAGAAAGCCGACGAGGGGCTGGCGGTCTCCGTGGGAAGACAGGTAAAGGCCGACTACGTGATCCTCGGCAGCCTCACCCAGCTCGGCACGCGGGTGAGCCTCGACGCCAAGGCCGTCAACGTGGAAACGGGCGCCGCGATCACGGGCCTGTTCGCCCAGGGGACGGGCATCGAGAACACGGGGACCTTTGCGGCCCAGCTCGCGCGGGAGATCCTCGCCCGGGTCTCGGGCAGGCAGGTCGTCGCCCGGGTGGAGCTGTCGGGCAACCGCCGGATCGAGAACACCGTCATCTTCAACACGCTCAAGAGCGCAAAGGGAAAGCTCTTTTCGGAGGAGGATCTCTCGGCCGACATCCGGGCCATCTACCGCACGGGCTACTTCAGCGACGTGAAGGCCGACGTGAAGGATTCGCCGGAGGGCAAGGTGATCACCTTCCTGCTGGACGAGAGGCCCTTCGTCAACGACATCCGCATCAAGGGCAATGACGCCCTCAAGTCCGACGACATCCGGGGGGTCCTGTCGTTCAAGGTCAAGCAGGTCTACAACCCCGACAGGATCAAGGCCGACACGGACAAGATCAAGGGGCTCTACGACGACAAGGGGTACTTCAACGCCGAGATCGACTTCTCGACCGAGAAGGTCAGGGAACGCGACGTCAACGTCATCATCGACATCAGGGAAAACGACCTCCTCTACGTGAAGACCATCGAGTTCGTGGGAAACCAGGCCTTCACGGACAAGGAGCTGAAGAAGCTCATGGAAACCTCGGAGTGGGGCCTGTTCTCCTGGATCACGGACTCGGGGCTCCTCAAGAAGGAGAAGCTCCGCGATGGCGTCAACCGGGTAAAGGTCTTCTACATGAACAACGGCTACATCCAGGCCCAGGTCGGCGAGCCGGAGATCACGCACGACAAGAAATGGATCTACGTGAAGATCGCGGTATCCGAGGGCAGGCAGTTCAAGGTCGGCAAGGTCGAGATCACGGGCGACACGATCTCCGTGCCGAGGCAGGAACTGCTCGACAGGCTCACCGTCCACAAGAAAGACTACTACGACCGGGAAGCCATCGCCAAAGACCTCGATTACCTGACGCGCATGGCCCAGAATGACGGGTATGCCTACGCCGAGATCACGCCGAGGACCCAGACACTGGAAGCCGAGCAGAAAGTCGACGTCACCTACAACATCAAGAAGGGCGGCCTCGTCTACTTCAACCGGATCAACATCACGGGCAACACGAAGACGCGAGACAAGGTCATTCGAAGGGAGCTGGCCTTCACGGAGGGGGAGCTCTACAGCAGCGACAAGCTCAAGAGCAGTTATGCGCGGCTCAACCGGCTGCGCTACTTCGAGGAGGTCAACTTCCAGACGGCGAAAGGACCCGAGGAAAGCCTGACGGACATCACGATCGGCGTCAAGGAGCGCCCCACGGGGATGTTCTCGGTCGGGGCCGGCTACAGCGGCCAGAGCGGCGCGATGCTCATGGCCCAGATCGCCCAGCAGAACCTCTTCGGCCGGGGCCAGAGTCTGAGCCTGCAGACTTCCCTGGGGACGGAGCAAAGCACGATCATCCTCTCCTTCACCGAACCGTACGTCTTCGACACGCCCCTCTGGATGAAGACGGAAATCTGGAAGACCACGCAGGAATTCGATACGTACGATTTGGACACGAAGGGGCTGGGCCTCACGTTCGGCTACCCCCTCTGGGAGAGGGTCTTCGGGTCCGTCGGATACAGGATCTCGGTCAACAACGTGAAGGACGTTCTGAGCACGGCCTCCCAGACCATCAAGGACCAGGAGGGAGAGACGACGCAGAGCGGAATCCTGACGGCCCTGTCCCGCGATTCAACCGACGATTCGATCTTCCCGACCACGGGCTCCCGCAACCGCCTGGGCGCCGACTTCTACGGGGGCATCCTCGGGGGTGACGTCTCGTTCGGGAAATACAACGGCTCCACCTCGTGGTTCTTCCGGGTGCCCCCCTTCGGCGAGGACCTCGTGTTTTCGCCCCGGGCACGCATCGGCTACATCCAGGCCCTCGAAGGCAAGGAGGTGCCGGTCTGGGAACGCTACATCCTGGGAGGGATCAACTCCATCCGGGGACTCAAGGACGTGGGGCCCCGCGACCCCGTGACGAGAGACATCATCGGCGGCACGACCATGCTGCTCTTCAACTTCGAGTTCATCTTCCCCCTCATCAAGAACGCGGGCATGAAGGGGGTTGTCTTCTTCGACACGGGCAACGCCTGGGACTACGATTATGACCTCGGGGACATGCGGAAGACCTGCGGGGCCGGCATCCGATGGTACTCCCCCATCGGGCCGCTTCGCCTCGAGTGGGGCTACGTCCTGGACCGCAAGGAGGGGGAGCCGGCCTACCGCTGGGACTTCACCATCGGGTGGTTTATGTAATAAAACAGGCATAAGGCAAAAGGCTAAAGGCGTAAGGGAAGAAAAGAAAATATACAGGACAGGCTAAAGGCGTAAGGCGAAAGGCTAAAGGGAATTTGGAGAAAAAATCTGCTTCCTCAAGCCCCTTAGCCCGAAGCCCTTTGCCCTTAGCCCTTTGCCAATATTTTCAAGGAGAACAAATCATATGAAAAAACATCTGACCCTCGCCGTCCTTCTGGCCGTCGCCCTCGTTTTCGCGCTGTCGGCCTCGGAGGCGGCCGCCCAGAAGATCGGCTTCATCAACATGCGCGTCATCCTCCACGACTCCGAGGCCGGCAAGAAGGCGCAGGCCGAGATGAAGAAGGTCGTCGAGAAGAAGAAGGCCGACATCGCCAAGAAGGAAGAGGAGCTCAAGAAGCTCAAGGACGATCTCGAGAAGCAGAAGTCGGTGCTCACGGCGGAGGCCTACCGGGACAAGGAGGCAAGCTACCAGGTCAAGTTCCGCGACTACCAGCGGATGGTGCAGGACGCCAACGAGGAGCTGGCAAAGAAGGAACAGGCCATCACGGCCAGGATGATCCCCGAGGTCCTCAAGATCGTTGAAGAACTGGGTAAGAAAGGCAACTACGACGCTATCCTCGACCTCAACAACCCCGTCATCGTCTACCATGACAAGGAGGACAACCTCACGAAGAAGATCATCGAGGAGTACAACAAGGGCGCCGGGAAATCCTCTTCCGCCCCCGCCAAGGGCAAAAAGTAACGGGTCGAGCCGGGACAGAGAACATCCATGGGGAAGACGCTCTCCGAAATCGCCGCGTTTCTGCAGGGCTCCGTCGTGGGCGACGGCGCCGTCGAGATCCGCGACATCAGGGGACTCGACGAGGCAGGCGAAGGGGATCTAACGTTCCTCGCCAACCCGAAGTACCGCAAGAAGATCGCCGCGACGGCCGCATCGGCGATCCTGGTGTCGGCCCCCGTCGAGGGGGCGGGGAAGAACTTCATCGTCGTGAAGGACCCCTACGCGGCCCTTGCCCGTCTGCTTGCGCTCTTCTACCCCGAAGAACGGGACTTCCAGGGGGTGAGCCCCGATGCCTTCATCGACCCCGGGGCCGCCGTGGCAGAGGGGGCAACGATTTACGCCGGGGCGTTCGTGGGCAGGGGCGCCCGGGTCGGACGGGGCTCCGTGCTCTATCCCGGGGTCTATCTCGGGCAGGGCGCCTCCGTGGGCGAGGACTGCGTCCTGTACCCGAACGTGACGGTCTATCGTCGCTGCCTCATCGGAAACCGCGTAATCCTCCATGCGGGCGTCGTCGTGGGAAGCGACGGGTTCGGCTTCGCCAATCCCGGCATCGAGAACCGCAAGGTCCCCCAGGTGGGGATCGTCCAGATCGACGACGACGTCGAGGTCCAGGCCAACACCACGATCGACCGGGGCACCCTGGGCAGGACCTGGATCCAGCGCGGGGCCAAGATCGATAACCTCGTCCAGATCGCCCACAACGTCGTCATCGGCGAGAATTCGATCGTCGTGGCCCAGGTGGGCATCTCGGGCAGCACCCGCCTCGGCAGGCGCGTCATCATCGGCGGCCAGGCAGGGCTCGTCGGCCACATCCACGTCGGCGACAACGTCATGATCGCGGCCCGGGCCGGCATAAACAAGGACATCCCCGCATCGCGCATCATGTCCGGCGCCCCGGCCGTCCCGCACCAGGACTGGCTGCGCCTCAACGCCCACATCATGCGCCTGCCCGAGATGCACAAGACCGTCCAGGAGCTCCGCCGAAAGGTGGATGAACTGGAGAAGAAACTCAACCCATGACCCCCCGGGCGCAAGAGGCAGCCGGACGGAATCGACGTCCTGTTCCGGCCCCGCGCCTTTCGCTGTGAGCCTTACGCCGTAAAGGAACGAAGATGAACATACACCCTTCCGCAGTCATATCGCCCGACGCGAAAATCGCCGAGAGCGTGGAAATCGGCCCGTTCAGCGTGATCGGGCCCGGCGTCACGATCGGGAAAGGAACCATCATCGGGCCCAGCGTCGTCATCCAGAGCCACACGGACATCGGCGAGAACAACCGCATCTTCCAGTTTGCCTCCGTCGGGGCCCCGCCCCAGGACCTCAAGTACCGCGGGGAGGAAACGCGCGTCGTCATCGGGAACAACAACACGATCCGGGAGTTCGTGACGATCAACCGATCCACCACGGCCGACATCGGCGTGACGAAGATCGGCAACAACAACCTGATCATGGCCTATTGCCACGTGGCCCACAACTGCCTGCTCGAGGACAACATCGTCATGGCCAACGCGGCCAACCTCGCCGGGCACATCCACGTGGAGCGCTTTGCCATCATCGGCGGACTGACGGGCGTCCACCAGTTTTCCCGGATCGGTCAGCACTGCATCATCGGCGGGGCTTCCGCGGTGACCAAGGACGTCCCCCCTTACACGACGGCCGCGGGCCACTACGCATCGCTCTACGGCCTCAACCTCATCGGCCTGAAGCGAAGGGGCTTCCCCGAGCAGACCATCGCCGCCCTGAAGCAGGCCTACAGGATCTTCTTCCGGTCGTCGCTCACCGTCGCGAAGGCCGTCGAGAAGGCCCGTGCCGAGCTCCCCGACCTTCCCGAGGTGCGGACCTTCATCGGGTTCATCGAGCAGTCCAAGCGGGGCGTCACGCGCTGAAGCAGGACAACTCGTGACAGGCCCCGCGGATTGCCCCGAATTTCGTTCGTGCCTGAATCATGCGAAGGCAGGAAGCGAGGAAGAGCGGAGTGGATTGATTCTTTTTTCCTAACGACCGATCTTCTTGACTTCCGCTCTTCGTTTCCAATAGCCTGCAACGTCTCAGGGAGTCTCGGACAATCGATACGCTATGAGTAAACAGATACGAATCGGAGTGGTGGGGATCGGGCACCTCGGGAACTTCCACCTCCAGAAATACGGGAAAATCGAAAACGTGAAAATCGTCGGCGTTTCCGACCTGGACCGGTCGAAGGCCGACAGGGCCGCGGCGGCGTTCGGGTGCACGGTCTTTGCCGATCACCGCGAACTCGTGCAGCACGTGGACGCCGTAAGCGTCACCGTCCCCACCGGGGCCCATCACGCCGTGGCACGGGACTTTCTCGCGGCAGGCAAGGACGTGCTGATGGAGAAGCCCTTCACGGCCACCCTGGAAGAGGCCGACGACCTCATCGCCCTGGCCGCGGCGAAGGCCCTCGTCCTGCAGGTGGGCTTCATCGAGCGGTTCAACCCGGCCATCGTCGCGCTCGACAAGGTGATCCGGCAGCCCCTCTTCATCGAGTCGCACCGCCTCCACCCCTTCGTCGAGCGGGGCACCGATGTGGACGTCGTGCTCGACCTCATGATCCACGATCTCGACCTCATCCTCCACTACGTGCGCTCCCCCCTTACGAACATGGAGGCCGTCGGGGTGTCCGTCCTCTCCGACAAGGTCGACATCGCCAACGTGCGGCTCACCTTCGAGAACGGCTGCGTGGCCAACATCACGGCGAGCCGGGTCACCCTCAAGCACATGCAGAAGCTGCGGTTCTTCGGCCTCGAGGGATACCACTCCATCGATTTCGGCAAGCGCGAGGTCGTCTCGCTCGCGCGCAGGGAGAAAGAGGGCGGGAAAATGGAGATCGGCCTGAACGACGTCCGCGTCCATCAGCACGATCCCCTCGAGGCGGAGATCCGGGCGTTCGTCGACTGCGTCGTCCACCGGACGGAGCCCCGGGTCTCGGGGCTCGAGGCCCGGAAATCCCTCGAGCTTGCCCTGCTCATCAACGAGAAAATGAAGACGGGGAGGGATCTGAGGCTGTGAGGCCCGCAGTGCGAAAGACAAGCGCCCCTTCCCGCCGACACCACCGACGATGGTTCCTCCCGACATGAACAACCCGCGAACGGTCCTGATCGTGGCGGGCGAGGCCTCGGGCGATCTGCACGGGGCGCACCTCGTCCGCGAGATGAAGGCCATCGATCCTTCGCTTTCCTTCTGCGGCGTTGGCGGCCGCAACCTCGAGGCCGAGGGGGTCCGCCTCGTCGCCCGCTCCTCCGAGATGGCCGTCGTGGGCCTGACGGAGGTCTTCTCGAAACTCCGCTTCATCGCCGGGGTCTACTTCCGGCTCCGCGGGATGCTCCGCGCCGGGAAACAGGATCTCGTCATCCTCATCGACTACCCCGACTTCAACCTTCGGTTGGCTTCAGAAGCGAAACGCGCGGGCGTCCCGGTCTTCTACTACATCAGCCCCCAGGTGTGGGCCTGGCGGAGAAACCGCATCCATCGCATCCGGCAGGTCGTGGACCGAATGGCGGTGATCCTGCCCTTCGAAAAGGAGGTCTACGCGGAAATGGGGGTCGACGTCGACTTCGTGGGACACCCCCTGCTGGACGCCGTGAATCGCTCGCGCAGCCGCACGGAGGCCCTGGCGGCTTTCGGCCTCCGGGATGCCCGGCCCATCGTGGCGCTGCTGCCCGGCAGCCGCGAGAAGGAGGTGACATCCCTCCTGCCCGAAATGGCGGGGGCGGCCGGGATCCTCGTCCGCGACTTCCCGGGCACGCAGTTCGTGCTCCCCCTTGCCGAAACCGTCGATCCCGCACTCGTGCAGGACATTCTCCGGGGGCATGCCGCCCCCGTGACCGTCCTGCCGGGCCAGATGTACGACGCCGTCGGCATCTCCGATGCGGCCATGGTGGCCTCCGGGACTGCGACCCTGGAGACGGCGCTGCTGGGGACGCCCATGGTCATCGCCTACCGGATCTCGCCGCTCACTGCCGCCGTCGGCAGACGGGTCATCCGGGTGAAGCACATCGGTCTCGTCAACCTCATCGCCGGCAAGACGCTGGTGCCCGAACTGGTCCAGGATGACGCGAACGCCGCAAGACTGGCCGCAGAGGTCAAGGCCATCCTCGCGGACCGTCAGCGCAGCGACGTCATGCGCAGCGAACTGGCCGCCATCCGGAGAAAACTCGGCGAGCCCGGAGCCGCCCGCCGGGCGGCCGAACTGGCCGTCGACCTGTTGAAACCGGGGGGCGGGGGAGAAGGGGAAAAAACTTGACCCGATCCATGATCCTGCATAAAGACTACAGGCATAGATCATAGGGCGCAGGTCTTAAGGCTAATGGCTAAGTGCAGGGTGGAGAAAATGAAATGCATTGTACCTTTTCACCTTAAGCCCTCTGGCCTTCGCCCTTAGCCATTTTTTATTATGAAACTCTATTTACGACTCCTCCGGCTCGTCAAACCGCACACGCCGCGGTTCATCCTGGCGATGCTGTGCATGGCCGTGGTGGGCGCTGCCACCGCGGCGGCGGCCTACCTCGTCAAGCCGGCCATGGACGACATTTTCCTCGACCGAAACGAAGGGATGCTCATCCTCATCCCCCTGGCGGTGATCGCCCTCTACCTGCTCAAGGGGCTCTGCAACTACGGCCAGACGGTCCTGATGAGCCACATCGGGTTCCGCATCGTCACAGACCTCCGCAACGATCTCTACCGCCATATCCTGCGCCAGCCCCTGTCCTTCTTCACGAAGCACCCCACGGGAATCCTGATCTCGCGGGTCACCAACGACGTCACTTACCTGCAGGGCGCCGTGTCGGAGGCGGTGACGAGCCTTTTGAAAGACTCCTTCACGCTGGTGGGCCTCGTCTTCGTCATCTTCTGGCGCGACTGGAAGCTCGCGATCATCGCCTCGCTCGTCTTCCCGCTGGCCGTCTGGCCCATCGCCCAGTTCGGACGCCGGATGCGGCGCATCGCCGCGGAGTCCCAGGTCTCCATGGGGGACCTCATCTCGCTGCTGCAGGAGACAATCACGGGCAACCGCATCGTCAAGGCCTTCGGCATGGAAGAGCACGAGAACCGGCGCTTCGCCAGGGAGAACGAGCGGCAGTTCAGGCTCACCATGAAGTCCGTCACGGTCCGCGCGATCTCGAGCCCCCTGATGGAATTCCTGGGCGGTCTCGGGATTGCGGCCATCATTTTCTGGGGTGGCTACCAGGTCATCGAGGGCACCTCCACGCCCGGGACCTTCTTCTCGTTTCTCGCGGCGCTGCTCATGCTCTACGAGCCCGTGAAACGCCTCACGAACGTCAACAACACGATCCAGCAGGGTCTCGCAGGCGCCGAGCGGATCTTCCAGGTCCTGGACACGGAGCCCGGCATCCGGAACCGTCCGGGGGCCGCGGAGCTTCCCCCTATCCGGGAGGGGATCTCCATCGAGGGCGTCACGTTCCGCTACGAAGAGGACCCTGTTTTGCGGGACGTGTCCCTGAAGATCCGGGCGGGCGAGGCGGTCGCCTTCGTCGGGATGAGCGGGGGCGGCAAGACGACCCTCGTGAACCTCATCCCCCGCTTTTACGATGTCAGCGAGGGCCGCGTCGCCATTGACGGAACCGACATCCGCGACGTGACGCTCGAGTCGCTGAGGGCCCAGATCGGGATCGTGACCCAGCAGACGATCCTCTTCAACGACACGGTCCGGGGCAACATCGCCTACGGCGACGTGCGCCGCAGCGACGGGGACGTCGTCCGGGCGGCCATGGCGGCCAACGCCCACGACTTCATCCAGAGGCTCCCGCAGGGCTATGACACGGTCATCGGCGAGCAGGGCGTGAAGCTCTCGGGCGGCGAGAGGCAGCGCATCTCCATCGCGAGGGCCCTGCTGAAGGACGCGCCGATCCTCATCCTCGACGAGGCCACCTCGTCGCTCGACACGGAGTCGGAGATCGAGGTGCAGGACGCGCTCGAGAAGCTGATGAGGGGCCGCACGACACTCGTCATCGCCCACCGCCTCTCCACGATCCGCAACGCCGACCGGATCGTCGCTCTCGTGGACGGGCGGATCGTCGAGGAGGGAACCCACGAGAGCCTCCTGGAGAAGAAGGGCGAATACTTCAAGCTGCACAACCTGCAGTTCAAGGACGAGGCGCAGGGGAAGAGCGGCCAGTGACCCGGTGCGGGCCGGCAGGCCCGTCCCGGGCCGCAGGGGGAGCAGGCCAGACGTGGAAGCCCTGATCCGAGACATGTGGGGGGAGCCCCGGAACGAGTTCCGCAAGCCCCTCCACATCTTTTTTTACCTGCTGTCGCTGCCCTACGGGGCCGCGGTCCGTGCCCGGAACCGCCTGTTCGACCTCGGCGTTTTGAAGCAGGAACGGATGGGCTGCCCCGTGGTGAGTGTCGGAAATCTCACCGTGGGCGGCACGGGCAAGACGCCCATGGTGATCAAGCTCGCGGCGATGCTGAGGGATCGGGGCCTTCGGCCTGCCGTGCTGAGCCGCGGCTATGGGGGGACGAACACGTCCCCCGTGCTGGTCGTCTCCGACGGCAGGCAGGTCCTCGCCGGGCCGGAAGAGGCTGGCGACGAGCCGGTCCTCATCGCCCGGCGCCTCCCCGACGTCCCCGTTCTGGCGGGCGCGAAGCGGACCGTGACGGGACAATACGCGCGGGAGAATCTCGGCGCCGACGTGCTCGTCCTGGACGACGGATTCCAGCACCGCTGGATCCGCAGGGATCTCGACATCGTGCTGCTCGACAGCCGCGAGCCCCTGGGAAACGGGTTCCTCCTGCCGCGGGGCCCCCTGCGGGAGCCACCCGAGGCTCTCGAGCGGGCCGGTGTTGTCGCCTTCACGCGCTCGGAAAAGGGATCCGCGCCGGCGATCGACGGACGGATCGCCGGATGGCTCCCGGGGCGCCCGGTTTTGCGGACGCGCGTGAGACCGACGTCGCTCATCGGGCCGGACGGGAAAGAGTCGTCCCTCTCATCCCTTGCGGGGAAGCGGGTCTTCGCCTTCGCAGGCATCGCGCAGCCCGACTCGTTCCGGCTGAGCATCGAATCCCTGGGAGGCCGCGTCGCCGGATTCATCGCCTTCGGGGATCATCACCGCTACACCGCGGAGGACATGCGACGGATAGAACGAGAACTTGCCGAGACCGGGGCTGAGGTCCTGCTCACGACGGAAAAGGACGGCGTGAAGCTATCGGCTATCGAGGCTCTCCGGCAGCGGCTCAGCCTCCTGGCCGTCGAGACGGAAATCCTCGAAGGGGCGGACGCGCTGGAGACGGCGTTGCGCGTGTGTATCGGCGCCCGCTGAAGCATCGCTCATTTTCCATGCAGCCACGGCTCAAGCGAGGCGACGTGAAATGAAGAAGTCAAGAAGAGCGGAAGAGCGGCAGGATCAGGAACAGGAAACGAGCTCATGGAACCGACGCGCACAACGGCATTTATCTTCTTTGCCTTCCGGCTGATCCCTCTCGGGCTGCGCCGGGCGATCTTCAAGGCCGTCTTCCGCCTCTTCTACCACGCCTCGGTGAGGCAGCGCGTCATCGCCCTGCACAACCTCCGGAACGCCTTCCCGGAAAAGAGCCTCGAGGAAATCGAGGAAATCGCAAAGGGCGTCTACCGCCACCTGGCCCTCGTGATGGCCGATCTGTTCGAGATGCCCTGGATCACCCGGGAGACCCTGCACGAGTGGGCCGATGCGGAGGGGCTCGAACATCTCGAGCAGGCGTTCGCCGGGGGAAAGGGGGTGCTCTCCGTCGTGGCCCACTTCGGTCACTGGGAACTGATGACGGTCGCCGTTCCCCTGATGGCCCGACCGATGCAGATCGTCTACCGTCCCCTGGACAGCCCCGTCATGGACAACCTGCTGGGGTGGAGCCGCACGAAGCACGGCAACGCCCTCATCCCCAAGGGGGGCTCGGGGAAGCGGATCATCCGTCTGCTGCGGGAGAATCACGCCATCGGGATCCTGAGCGACCAGAACGTGGACACGCGGGAGGGCATCTTCGTGGATTTCTTCGGCAGGCCCGCCTGCACCTCCGTCGGGACGGCAGTGCTCGCCCTGCAGTCGGGGGCGCCCGTCCTGCCGGCCTTCATGCCCCGGATGCCCGACGGACGCTACCGGCTCATCATCCTGCCTCCCGTGGAGATCACCCGGACCGACGACTACGAATCGGATCTGCGCGTCAACACGCAGCGCTTCACAAAGGTGGTCGAGGACATGGTGAGAAAGTATCCCGACCAGTGGTTCTGGATCCACCAGCGGTGGAAGACGAAACCCTGGCAAGGGGCGTAGCCCCTTGCCAGAAGCTAAGAGGGTGAGAAGGTGAGAAGGTGAGAAACGACGGGAACAAACATGGAAAGAAAGAAAACGATTCGTCATTTCAGAGATCTGGAGGTTTACCAGCGCTCGTTTGCCTTAGCCGTCGAGATCTTCCAGATCAGCAAGAAATTTCCTTCAGAGGAACGTTACTCGCTCACGGATCAAATCAGAAGATCGTCACGTTCTGTTTGCTCGAATCTTGCCGAGGCCTGGCGGAAAAGGCGATATGTGGCAGTTTTCAAGAACAAGTTGACAGATGTGATGCAGGAAGCATCTGAGACGCAGAGCTGGCTGGAATTCTGCCTTGCCTGCAGTTATATAGATGAGGAGCAATTTAAAAAACTGGACAATGAATATGAGGAAATCATATCCATGCTGAACTCGATGGAGAGGAACGCAGGGAAATTCTGCTACTGAATTTCCATCCTTCTCACCCTCTCACCTTCTCACCTTCTCACGTTCGTTATGCAGAAGCGCAGGCCATGGGTAAGAGAATCGACTTTGATCAATTGAAAAACGTGCTCATCCGTGGCACCAACTGGATCGGCGACGTCGTCATGACGTTTCCGGCGATCGCCGCCGTCCGCGAGACGCTGCCGAAGGCGCGCATTTCGGTTCTCGTGAAGCCCTGGGTGGCCGATCTCGTCCGGATGCACCCCGCCGTCGACGAGGTGCTGGTCTACGAGCGGCCGGGGCGGCACGAAGGCCTCGCCGGCATCCTCCGGCTTGCCCGGGAGTTGCGGGCCAGGCGGTTCGACGCGGCCATTCTCCTGCAGAACGCCATCGAGGCGGCCGTCATCGCGCGGCTGGCCGGAATCCCTATCCGTGCCGGCTACAGCACTGACGCCCGGGGGTTGCTCCTGACTCACCCGGTGACACTCGAGCCACGGGTCAAGGCTGTGCACCAGTCGCTGTACTACGTCGAGATGCTCAAGGCACTGGGATTTGCGCCGTCCCGCGCACCCCTTGCCCTGACCCCGACGGAAGCACAGAGGATCACGGGGGAGCAGCGCCTCGTGCGGCTCGGCATCGCCGGTCGGCGCCCGATCGTCGGGATGGCCCCCGGGGCGGCCTACGGGCCGGCCAAGCGATGGTTCCCGGAGCGGTTCGCGGCCGTGGCCGACCGCCTCGCGGAGAGATTCGCCTGCCCCGTCCTGCTCTTCGGCAGCGACGGGGACCGGCCGAGCACGGAGGCGGTTCAGGCAGCGGCAAAAACCCCGCTCGTCGACATTGTGGGCCGGACCAACCTGAGCGACGCCATTGCGCTCATCGCCTGCTGCGATATCTTCGTCACGAACGACTCGGGTCTCATGCACGTGGCGGGGGCCCTCGGCGTGCCGACGGTGGCCATCTTCGGATCGACGAACCCGCAGACGACCTACCCCCTGGGGGAGCGGACGGTGCTCGTCCGCAGGCCCGTGGACTGCAGCCCCTGTCTCAGGAAGGAGTGCCCCGCCGACTTCCGGTGCATGGACCTGGTGACCGTCGACGAGGTGTACGACGAATCGGTTCGCCTGCTGGCCGCGGCAGGGTATTGCTGAGGATCGACATGGACGTAAAGCATACAGCCGTTTTCATGGATCGGGACGGCACACTCAACGAGGAAGTCAGTTACCTGAGCCGCATGGAGCAGTTGAAGCTCTACCCGCAGACCGCAGAGGCGGTGCGTCTGATCAACACCGCGGGCATGAAGGCCGTCGTCGTGACCAACCAATCCGGTGTGGCCCGTGGCTACTTCTCGGAGGACTTCGTGCGCAGCGTCCATGACCGGATCAACGAGCTGCTCGCAGCCGAAGGGGCCCGCATCGACGGGTTCTACGTATGCCCCCACCACCCCGTCTACGGAATCGGCGCCTACAAGCAGGACTGCGAGTGCCGAAAGCCGAAACCGGGGCTGCTGCTGCGGGCGGCGGCGGAGATGAACATCGACCTCGCCCGCTCGTACATGATCGGCGACATGCTGAAGGACGTGGAGGCGGGCAAGAAAGCCGGGGCCAGCGGGATCCTCGTCTGCACCGGCTACGGCGCCAACATCGTCCGGACGGACATGCCGGCCTTCATTGCCGAAGATATCCTCGCGGCCGTTCGGTGGATCCTGGAGGACAGGAAGGCCCGATGAACATCCTCATCGTCAAGCTCAGCGCCATCGGCGACGTGATCCACACGCTGCCCTCGCTCGCAGCCCTGCGCCGCTGCTACCCGGAGGCGCACATCAGCTGGGTCGTCGAGGAAGCGGCCTCGGATCTGCTGGCCGATCACCCGATGCTCGACCGGGTCCTCATCTCGCGGCGGAAGCGCTGGGTCCGCGGCCTCCGGGAGGGAGGAAACCGTGCGGCCGTCCTCCGCGAAATCCGGAAGTTTCTCCGCACGCTGCGCGACCGGCCTTACGATCTCGTCATCGACTTTCACGGCCTCCTCAAGAGCGCCGTCGTCGTCTTCCTGAGCGGAGGCCGGCGCCGCCTCGGCTATGACAGCCTGCAGGAGGGAAGCGGACTGTTCCTGAACGAGAAAATCCCCGAGGACATGACCAGGCACGCCGTGGACCGATACCTCGACTTCCCGCGCCACCTCGGCTGCGACGCGTCGAACCCGGTTTTCCCCATCGCCGTCACCGGGGCCCACGTCAAGCGCGTGCAGGATCTCCTGGCCGCACAATCTGTTGACACAACGGCGGGTTTCGTGGCAATAAGTCCCGTCGCCTACTGGGAGACGAAGCTCTGGGACGAGGCGAGATTCGCGGCCGTCTGCGACCGCATCGTCCGGGCACTGGGCCTCCCCGTCGTCTTCACGGGGGAGATGTCCGAAGGGCCCATCGAGCGCATCCGGTCGCTCATGAGGGCCCCGTCGGCCTCGGTGGCCGGCGCGACGACGCTCCGGGAGCTTGCGGCCCTTTACCGCCAGGCGTCGGTCCTCCTGACGACCGACTCGGGTCCCATGCATCTCGCCGCGGCCGTCGGGACGCCTGTGGTGGCCCTCTTCGGGCCCACCTCTCCGGAACGGACGGGGCCCTACGGAGCGGGGCACGCCGTCATCCGCAAAGGTCTGACCTGCAGCCCCTGTTTCCGGAAGAGCTGCGAGACGATGGAGTGCATGAAGGCCATCGGCGTCGACGAAGTTTTCCGGGCCGTCCGGGACAGGATCGAACAAGCCGGACGGGGGAAGCATTCGGAGATTCGGGGAAGATGACGGCTTTTCCCGGGAGGGGACGTCAAGCATGAGGGGAAAAAAGAATTTTCGCCGCGCCGTGGCGCTTGCCGCGTTTCTTGTCCTTTTCTGCGCGGGGGCAGGCTGGTCGGCCGAGGCAAGACCGTCGCCGCGCATCACCGGAGACGGTTTTTTCACCGAGGTGGGCTTCGTCACGGGGTTCGGCTACAGCACGGTATCGGAAGGAAAGTACCTTCCGGTTCCACTTATCGTTCATCTGGGCACGGACATGGGGCGATGGTTCCCCTCCCTCGCGAATAACCGGGGGGTGCTCACCGTTTTCCTCGAGCCCCAGGTCAACCCGGTCTTCGGCTACGAGACGAGCCTCGAAGCCGGCGCGAGCCTCGGTCTCAAGTACCGGTACCCGCTGACCGACGGCCTCTCGGTCTACGGTCTTTTCTCAACGGGATTCCTCTTCATCACGGGGGATACTGTCGACCAGGCCAGTGGGTTTAACTTTTCCCATGCCGTCGGCGTCGGTATCCTTGCCAACGTCATGCCCGGCGCCGTCCTCGACCTGGGATTCCGCATCCGTCACGTCTCCAACGCCGATCTCCGGGAACCCAATTGCGGCATCGACAGCTACATCGGCACGATCGGCTTCATGTTTACTTACTAGGAGGAGGGATTATGGCCATCAGCAAGGACCTTCTCGACATCCTCGCCTGCCCCAAGTGCAAGGGAGACCTTCGCCTGACGGAAAAGGAAGACGGCCTGATCTGCGAGCGCTGCCGGCTCCTCTACGAGATCCGCGACGACATCCCCATCATGCTCATCGACGAGGCCAGGAAGCTCGACTGAGGCCGGGTCAAAGGCAGCGCAGGGCCAGGCAATCGGGAAACAGTCCCTTTCGCCGCTGCCTTTCGCCTGCCCTTCATGGGCATCCCCGCATGTGCCACCCGATGAGCTGCGTGTAGACCTTCCACTTCTGCCGCAGGCCTGAATTCAGCCCCACCGTCAGCACGACACCGGCCCCCGTCATGATCCAGTTCACGACGAGACGCAGCACGACGAGAATCGCCGCGAGAAGCGAACGGGCCGGGCTCTCCCACTTCATGAAGTAGAGATACCGGGAGCGGTAGAAGTGCATGCGCGAGCGGACGCTGGTCCCGACGCTCTTTCCCTGGAGGTGATAGATCTTCGCCGACGGGACGTGGTAGATCTTGCCGCCGGCCTCTTTCATCGTCCGGGCCCAGTCCGTCTCCTCGAAAAAAAAGAAGTAGCGCTCGTCGAACCCCCCCACGCCGTCGATGGCGCTTTTCCGCACGATCAGGCAGGCCCCGACGCACGAGTCCACCTCGATGGGGTGCCTGTACTCCCTGCGCTTGCTGGGATACCGGTCGGGGAAGAGGGTTTCGAGAAGCGGCATGTTGAGCAGGAGTGACGGGATCGTGGGAAACCTGGCAATGGAGTTCTGCCTGCTCCCGTCGGCATTGAGGAGCTGCCCGCAGGCCATAACCGCCTCCGGATGCTCCTCCATGAAGGCGAAGAGTTCGCGGGCGGCCCCGTCCGTGAGGACCGCGTCCGAGTTGAGCAGCAGCGCGTAGCGGCCTGACATGGCCCGGAAGGCCTGGTTGTTGGCGGCGGCAAAGCCCCGGTTGTCGTAATTCTCGATCCGCCGCACCTGCGGGAACTCGACCTTCAGCATGGCGACGCTGCCGTCGCTCGAGGCGTTGTCGACGACGATGACCTCCAGGTCCAGGTCCGTGACCGTCGCGTACACGGAGCGCAGGCAGTCGCGAAGAAGCGCCTCGGTGTTCCAGTTGACGATGATGACGGAAAGATCCATGTCGGGATGCGTTTACGACTCCTCAGGCAGTAACATTGCCAAATGCGGGGCTGCCGTGAATGCCTGCGAAGTGAGGAAGTTAAGAAGAGCGGAAGAGCGGCGAAGAAATTCTTTTCAATGTTCCGCTTCTGCTCTTCCTCACTTCCGCTCTTCCTCGCTTCCTTCCTTTTGCCGGTTCAACTCGCTGAGCTTGGCGTACTTGAAGAACTTGTTCACGGCGTCGGTGACGGAAAGGACCAGGCCCTGGCTCCCGTCCAAGAACCCCAGGCGCAGCACGTAATTCTGGATGAAGGTCAGCTCGGCCCGGGCCAGCGCCCCCCAGACCGACGAGCGGCGCCCCTCCCGGAACGCCTCCTCGGCCGCAAGGGTGGAGTACCGGTCGATCTTTTTCAGGATCTCGCTCAATCGGCTCTCGGTGAAGTGCTCGATGGGGCTCTCCAAGGGAACAACCCTCCCGTCCACCTCCACGGCCTCGTGCACCGGGACATCCGTCATCCGTCCCATGCCCCTGCGGAAGAGCCGCGTGATCCGGTCGGGCCACCATCCCATGCGGCGAATCCATCGTCCCTGGAAGAAATTCTTCCGGGGAAAGCTGTACCCCTGGGCCGCCTCCCCGCCTGCCGAGACGACTCCCCGGATGGCGGCCTGCGTCTCCGGGGGGATGCGCTCGTCGGCATCGAGGACGAGCACCCAGGGCTCGCGGCAGCGGTCGATGGCCGCCTGCTTCTGCCTGCCGAAGCCCTTCCAGTCCTCGATGAAGACGTCGCAGCCGAAGCCGCGCGCGATCTCGGGGGTGCCGTCATCGCTCCCCGAGTCAACCACGACAACCTGGCCCGCAAAGGCAACGCTCTCCAGGCAGCCGGTAAGATTGGCGGCCTCGTTTTTCGTGATGATCGAAACGGAAAGCGGGATTTTCTCATCCATGGTTCATCTCTCGCGCCGGTCCCATCACGCCGGCCGCGGCCACCATACCACAGAAGACGGGCGGATTAAAACGGTGAAATGGGAAAGGCTTACGCATTTCAGGCGTCAGGAGGGAGAAGGAAGACCACGGTGGAACGAACGGGGGCGCGCCTTCAGGCTTCGAAAATAAGGAGACGAGAAGCGGGACAATTCGTTGTTGACTCTTTCGGATGAAGCTCTATAATGGAGCCATCCTGGAACCAGGAGGCGCTTATGCCAGTCAATCTGTCCATAAAAAACGTGCCGGATCGGATTGCCGACAGGCTTCGGAAAAGGGCATCAAGGCATCATCGCTCCCTGCAGGGAGAGCTCCTGGCCATCCTCGAGGAAAGCGTGGCAGGGGAAAAACTTTTTACGGCGGAAGAATTTCTGGTCGAAGTCAGGAAGTCGGGTCTGAAGACGCCCGCCGAGGCCGTCCGCATGGTCCGGGAGGATCGGGATGACCGCTCGCGTCGTTGATGCCTCGGCCCTGGGAGCGCTCGTTTTCGGGGAACCGGCTGCCGATGCAATAGCCGCGCGCCTGGGCAGCTCTGCCCTCGCGGCGCCTGCCCTCATCCGTTACGAACTGGCCAATGTCTGCCTGAAGAAGATCAAGGCCCATCCCTCCCTGGAGGGGAAACTGCTCGCGGCGTTCGAACTCGGCTCCCGGATTGCCATGCAAATCACCGACGTCGATCATTACGAAGCCATCCAACTCGCTCAGTCGGCGGGCCTGTCCACCTACGATGCAAGTTACCTGTGGCTGGCACAGAGGCTCAAGGCCGAACTGATCACCCTGGACAAAAAGATGAAAGAGGCGGCAGCCAGGATTGACGTCGTCGTCCCTGAGATCTGACGCGGCCGCGCATTCACCCGGCTGTCCGAGCCGACTGATGAAGGAACGGAAAAAAATCGCCGTCGTGATCCCCAGGTTCGGCCTCGTGGGCGGCGCTGAGAATTTCGCGGCAGAGCTGACGGCCCGGACGGCGGCAGACCCCCGCTTCGATGTCCATGTCTTCGCCAACCGTTGGCGCGGGGCCGTGCCGGGCATCACGTTTCACCGCATCCCGGTCATCCGGTTTCCCCGCACCCTCGTCACCCCGAGCTTTGCCTGGTTCGCAAACCGCGCCGTCGCGCGGGAGGGCGCCGACCTCATCCACACCCACGACCGGATTTGCGAGGCGGATCTCTTCACCATGCACGGCATCCCCCATCGGCTCTGGGTACGCGACGTGCGAGGGAAGCGCATGAGCCTTTTCGACCGGGCCACCTGCGGGGTGGAGGCCCGCCTCGTGGCGAATCCCCGCTGCCGGAGGTTCCTCGCCGTCTCGTCGATCACAAAGGAAAAATTCATCGGCGAGTACGGCGTCGAGGAGGCCCGCGTGCTCGTCCTTCCGCCGGGAACGGACGTTTCGCGCTTCTCCGGGATCGACCGGGAACGAAACCGGGCCGCGATCCGGCGGTCGCTCGGTATCGACGATTCGACGCCGATCCTTCTTTTCGTGTCCATGAACTTCGAGGTGAAGGGCCTCGATTACGTCATGCGGGGGCTCGCCGAACTGAAGCGAAGGCAGCCGCCGGCAATGCCGGTCCTCTACGTCGTCGGGCGCGGCAACGAGGGGCACTACCGGCGAATGGCGGAGGAGCTGGGGATCGGCCGGCACACCCGCTTCTCGGGGGTCACGGGCCGGGAGCAGCTCGACGCGATCTACAGGGGAAGCGATTTCTTCGCCATGCTCTCGCGCTTCGACACCTTCGGCATGGCGGCGCTTGATGCCATGGCGGCCTCGCTGCCTGTCGTGCTCAGCGGCAACGTGGGGGCGAAGGATCTCGTGCGCGACGGGATCAACGGGTTCGTCGTCGGCGACCCGGCCGACGCGAAGGCCGTGGCAGAGAGATTTGTCCGGCTTCTCGACCCCGAAATCAGGCGCAGGATGGGACAGGAGGCCTTCCGGACGGCAGGCGGGCAGAGCTGGGATGAGATCGCCCGAAGACAGATCGAGATCTACGAGGGGCTCCTCGCGATCTGACAGTCCGCCGGGGCGGCCCTGACCCGCGCCGTCTTTTACCCCGGCCTGCATTGGCTCCCCAAGGCTTCCCCCGAGCCGTCGAATCTCCCGGTTTCCGCCCGCTTGTGGGGACCTCGCGCGCCGGGCTGAAAAGCGCCTGCGCAAACACCGGCTCAGCTGCCTCAACGCCAGACAAACCCCCGAAATCATACTCTTTTCACCGGCTATCGCCATGCAACCCATGAAACGTTTTTTCTTGACTTGACACCCCCCGTGGGCTACCCTTCATCCCGGTCAAATGCAGTATTTACAGCCCCTTCGGACGCACGAAGGGGCTCAATGCATACGGCTGCCGCATTTTTTTCATCGATGAGGGAATCGAGGAAGCGGAGCTGTATAAAAAATTCAGGCAGGAAGGCTTTTCATGGAATTCATCGACCTGGCTTCACAGCAAAAGCGGATTCGCGACAGGATCACCCGGGGCATCGAAGCCGTATTGAACCACGGCCAGTACATCATGGGCCCCGAGATTGCGGCCCTCGAGGAGGAACTGGCCCGCTACGTGGGCGCAAGGCATGCGATTTCCTGCGCCTCGGGGACGGATGCCCTGCTCATGGCGCTGATGGCCCGCGGCATCGGACCGGGGGATGCCGTGCTGACGACCCCCTTCACATTCGTCGCCACGGCGGAAGTCATCAGCCTCGCGGGCGCCACCCCCGTCTTCGTCGATATCGACCCAAAGACCTACAACATCGACCCGGACAGGCTCGAACAGTGCATCGCGGCCCTCCGCGGCGGCGGTGCCGGGCCCCGCGCGCTGCCGCGCATCGACAGGCTCAACGCCATCGCGCCGAAGGCCGTCATCACCGTCGACCTCTTCGGCCTGCCCGCCGATTACAGCCGCCTGGAGAGCATTACCGGGCGCGAGGGGCTGTTCCTGATCGAGGACGCGGCCCAGTCCTTCGGGGCCGAGTACAACGGCCGGAAGGCCTGCGCATTCGGGGACATCGCCTGCACGTCCTTCTTCCCGGCCAAGCCCCTCGGCTGCTACGGCGACGGGGGCATGTGCTTCTGCGCCGACGACGGCATGGCGGAAATTCTCCGCTCCATCCGCCTGCACGGCAAGGGCTCCCACAAGTACGAGAACGTCCGCATCGGCATCAACGGGCGTCTGGACACGATCCAGGCGGCCATTCTCCTGGCGAAATTCAGCCTCTTCGAAGAGGAAGTCAAGCTTCGCCAGGCCGTCGCCGGACGCTACACCGGGAAACTGCGCGCCTGCCGGGACCTGGTGACGCCCGTTGTCCCTGCCGGATATCAAAGTGTCTGGGCCCAGTACTCGCTGCTGGCGCGGGACGAGGCCCAACGGGATGCCATCATGAAGAAAATGCAGGCCGCGGGCATCCCGACGGTCATCTACTATCCCCGGCCGCTGCACCTGCAGGGCGCGTTCTCCTTCCTCGGCTACCGTGCGGGGGATTTCCCCGTGAGCGAGGACTGCGCGAGGCGCATCTTCAGCCTCCCCATGCACCCTTACCTCGGCGAGACGGACCAGGACCGGATCGTGGCCGCCCTGCTCGAGGCCATAGGCACCTGATTGAATCAGCTCTGAAGGAGACGCAATGTCCGGAGACACTCCCATGAACAAAGAGAGCATGCCGAAAGTCGCCGTGATCGGCGCCGGGGCCTGGGGCCGCAACCTCGTGCGGAACTACCACCAGCTGGGCGCGTTGACGAGGGTCTGCGACGCCGACGGGGCGGTGCTCGCCCAGCTCGAGAAGCAGTACCCCCTGGACCGGCCCTGCCTGGCCTACGCCGACGTGCTGTCCGACCCCGCCGTCCAGGGCATCGTGATCTCGACGCCCGCTGAGACCCACTTCGGCCTGGCACGGGAGGCCCTGCTCGCCGGAAAGCACATCTACGTCGAAAAACCGCTTGCCTTAAGCGACCGCGAAGGCGAGGAGCTGATCGGGCTGGCTGAGGCAAAAGGGCTGACCCTCATGGTCGGTCACCTGCTGCAGTACCACCCCGTCTTCGTGCGGCTCAAGGAGCTGGCCGTCTCGGGATGCCTGGGCCGCATCAACTACATCTACTCCCACCGCCTCAACCTCGGAAAGATCCGCCGCGAGGAAAACGCCCTGTGGTCCTTCGCCCCCCATAACATCTCCATGATCCTCGCGCTGACCGGCGAGGAACCCGAGAGCGTTCAGGCGACAGGCGGAAACTACCTGCACCACCGGATCGCCGACGTGACCACGACGCACCTCGATTTCCCCTCGGGGATCAAGGCACACGTCTTCGTCTCGTGGCTGCACCCCTTCAAGGACCAGAAACTCGTCGTTGTCGGCGATCGCAAGATGGCCGTCTTCGACGACACGATGCCCTGGTCTGAAAAGCTCCTGCTCTATCACCACGAGATCGTGTGGAGGAACAATGCCCCCGTTCCCGCCAGGGGCGAGCCGGAGCGGGTGGCCGGCATCCCCGAGCAGGAGCCCCTGCGCCTGGAGTGCGAGCACTTCCTGCGCTGCATCGCCAACGGGACCCAGCCCGTCACGGACGGGCGGGAAGGGCTGCGCGTCCTGCGGATCCTCAATGCCAGCCAGCAGTCCCTGAACACCGATGGCGCAAAAATCCCGCTGAAAGCATCCGCGCCCGGAGAAAAACCGAAGGGGGAAAATGCGCAGTCATACTACGCGCACGACACAGCCGTCATCGACAGGAAGTGCGACATCGGGGCGGGCACGAAGATCTGGCACTTCTCCCACGTGCTCTCGGGAAGCCGCATCGGCGAGAACTGCAACATCGGCCAGAACGTGGTCATCGGGCCTGACGTGACGATCGGGAAGAACTGCAAGATCCAGAACAACGTGAGCGTCTACAAGGGTGTCACCCTCGAGGACGGTGTCTTCTGCGGCCCCTCCATGGTCTTCACGAACATCATCAACCCCCGGGCGGAGATCTCCAAGATGGACCAGGTCCGCCCGACCCTGGTGAAGAAGGGCGCGACGATCGGCGCCAACGCGACGGTCGTCTGCGGGGTCACCATCGGGGCCTGTGCCTTCGTCGGCGCCGGGGCGGTCGTGACAAAGGACGTGCCCGACCACGCCCTGTGCGTCGGCAACCCCGCCCGGGTCACCGGCTGGGCCTGCGCTTGCGGGGAGCGGCTGGCAAAGCGAACGGTGTGCAAAGCCTGCGGAAGAAAATACAAGAAGGGAAGAAGCGGGCTCACCGAGGTCTGAAACGGCGGGCAAGCCTGACCAACCGGAAAGGAACTCTCATCATGTATCGCGGCAAATCCGTGGCGGCGGTCGTCCCGAGCTACAACGAGGAATCCCAGATCGCGAGGGTGATCGAGACGATGCCGGCCTTCGTGGACCACATCGTCATCGTCAACGACGCCAGCAGGGACGGCACGGCGGCCGTCGTCGAGGACTGCCGGATGCGCGACGGGCGGGTCGTGTTCATCAGCCACGAGGTCAACCAGGGCGTCGGCGGCGCGATCGCCACCGGCTACAAGTGGGCCCGGGACCGCGAGGTCGACGTCGCCGTCGTCATGGCCGGGGACGGACAGATGGCGCCGGAGGACCTGCCGAACCTGCTTGATCCTGTCGTGAGCGGGGAGGTGGATTACTCGAAGGGCAATCGCCTGATCACGGGGGAAGCGTTCAAGAAGATCCCGCGGATCCGGTATTTCGGAAACTCCATGCTGTCCCTGCTGACCAAGATCGCGTCGGGGTACTGGCACATCGCCGATTCGCAGACAGGCTACACGGCCATCAACAGGAAGGCCCTGCAGACCCTCGACTGGGACCGGATGTACAAGCGCTACGGCCAGCCCAACGACCTGCTTGTCAAGCTGAACGTGTACAACTTCCACGTCCGCGACGTGGAGATCGAACCCGTCTACAATGTGGGGGAGAAATCGGGTATCAAGATCCGCAAGGTTCTCTTCACGATCGGCTGGCTGCTGATCAAGCTTTTCTTCTGGCGCATGAAGGAAAAATACGTGATCCGCGATTTCCACCCGCTTGTGTTCTTCTACCTGCTGAGCTTTTTCATGTTCTTCATCAACCTCTTGTTCTCCGTCCGGTTGATTGCGCTCTGGATCGCGCACGGCCACATCCCGGAGATCACCCTGCTGATCTGGATCTTCTCCTTCTCGATGGGATTCATGTCCTGCTTCTTCGCCATGTGGTTCGACATGGAATCCAACAAATTCCTGAGGGGCAGAAATGTCCGGGATCTCTAAAAGGGGATGTTCCGGGGTCCCCGTCGGAACACGGATCGGATGAACCGCAGAAACGCCGTTCTCCTCATAGCCGCCGTGACAACTGCCGCAGTACTCAGTTGGCTGGCTTGGATCGGACAGCGGCCCGCCTGCGCCCCGACGGCGCAGACCTACTCAGATCTGCTCGGACGGATCCCCGCCTCCCATCCCGGCAGGGGGCAAGCGGACTACCCCGGCAACCCCGTCGCCGACATCCCCAAGTCCTACGCCATGGTTCTCGCCGCGGAGCTCAACCGGTTGCGGGCCGGCGCGCTCCCGGAGGGCGACCGCGCGCTCATCCGCACCGCCGGCCAGTGGCTGCTGGATCACTGCGACGAAGACGGCGACGGCATCGTCGGATGGGGTCTTCCCTTCGCGTGGGATGCCTACGGCGACGGCACCACCAACCCGGCCGACACAGAATACACGATCACCACAGGGATCGTCGTCAACGCCCTGCTCGACTGGGCGGACAGCGATTTCGCCGCGCCCCAGGAAAGGATCGTCGCAACGGTCGCCAGCGCCCTCGCTCCGTACCTGGACGGCCGGTTCGCCTCGCCCTCCGGGCTGTTCGCCTACTCGCTCGATGCGAACGACCTGCGCTACGACTGCTTCAACCCGGCCGCCTACCTGGCCGGTCAGATGCAGCGCTTCAGCCATTACGTTGCCGACCGGAGGCTGCAGGCCCGGATTCAGCAGGCCTCCGACCGTGTGATGGGGGTCTTGCTGAAACACAGAAAGACCGATCCCGATGGCGGGTGGTACTGGTCCTACTCTCTCCAGGAAGACAATGTCCCCAACGACCTGCCGCACGCGTCCTACATCATCGACGGCATCCGGCACTACATGGACGGCGGCGGCGCCCTCTCGCCGTCCTTTGACTGGGAGGCCGTCTACGGGCACCTGCGGTCCTTCTCGTCGAAGGATCACTCCCGATGGCATGCCTTTCCCGTCTTCAGCGGCATCGACAGGGACCGCCCGCCCCGGCTCTACGACCTGGGCATGGCGCTGTACCTGTTTTCCCGGCACGATGCCGGGCCCGAACGGGCAAAGGCCCTGGCTGCGACAATCTGCTCGTACAGCGCGGACGGCGGCCGCTACGCCAAGTGGCCCCGTTCGTCGAAGCCGGGCCGCGAAGCCGGAGGCGATCTTGTCGTTCAGGAATACGAAGCATACCTGCTGATGGGGTTGAGCTACTATTGCTTTCCTTACAAAGCGCCCGCTACCGGTCGGACTGTCTCCGGCGTCGGAACGGAGGCGGGCTACGTTCCGGTCCCGCTCACCTTTTTCGATACGCCGACCCTCAAGGCGGAGCTGTTTGTCGATGTCGACCGCCTGACCGGGATCCTGCGAGTCAACGGCAGACAATCCGTTGCGCTGCCGCCCCGAACGCTCCCCGTGAAGCTCGTCGAGTGGAAACCAGGACACGGCCTTCTGCTCTCCCGGGAACTCTGGACGGGCCGGTGGCAATGTCACGCAGTCCGTGAGGACAGGACCGACCTCGAAGCGCTTGCCCTCCCGCCGGATCTCGGAACCCTGCTGTTCAGGCAGGCCATTGCCTACAGGGATCGCCTCGTCGTCATCGCCTACGACAGCACCCGCAATCAGAACATCCTGTTCGACCTCTCCTTCGCCGAGACGGAAAAGCGGCTGATCCTCAAGGAATCGGGCAGACAGGTCCTGCTGCTTTCCGCCGATCTGGGATACGAACAGCAGCCGCACATCCTTGCCGCCGTGCGGAACGACACCCTGCTTCTCGCGGGGGGCCCCTCGGTGTACAGCATCCGGCAGGGGACGGACCCCGACCGGCTCGAGGTCATGCGGATTTTCTTCGGCAAGGACTGGCGTGCCCTGGAACTTCTCACCTCCGCGCGCAACGCGGCGGTGCTCTTTCAAACGCCGGCCCAGGACAAGCGGTTCTGCATCTATGACCTGCAATCGAAACAAATCGTCCGGGCTTTTGACGGGGAACAGATCCCGTTCCGCCTGAACGACGACGCCGGACCCCTGTCGGCCCGCGTCGTGAGGACACCAACCGATCTCGAGGCCCTGTTTCTCCTGGACGTGAGAAACAGCGCGTCCTCCGGCCTCATGAGCGCCGGCCTGAACAACGACGAAGGCGAGATCGTCTGGTCCCAGTCCTACTACCTGAACGGGTTTGTCGACTTCTTCGACCCTGCCTTATTCCCCGAGCCCGACCTTCCACTCCTCCGCGTGCGAAGCGAGATCGCCGGGCGTCTCGATCTGGAGATGAAGCTGCTGGACAGGCTTCTGAGGGAGGGGCCGGGCCTCCGCTGCAAGGTGTTCTCCACCAACCGGGAACCGTCCCGGTACGCGGTGCAGAGCGGGAAAATGCTGCTGCTGCTGAAGCGGTACCGAACAGTCACCCGCGACCGGGTCGCGCTCGGCAGTTTCGATATGTTTTTGCAGGACACGGCCCGGCTGAGAGGGCACCGGGAAGTCCTGGCCCGGTCTGCGGAGGGCGGGCCCGAAGCCGCCCGGGATTTGCCCTACCTGATGTGGCCGAAAGGGACGCCTTTCCCCTACGACGGGGCCGGCGTGCCCCACAATCACCAGAACTGCTGGGCCGCAGGCATTCTCTACCGGGCGGACCGATACCCGGTGCCCCGGGAAACAGGGCAGGCGGCAAGAGGCATCGCCGATTTCTTCCTGACGCTGGAAGGATTCCGGAGCAATCCACCCAAGCATGACCGCCGGTTTGCGGCATCGGAGGACTACTTCCGGTGGTACTACTGGTGGGGAAAGGCGAAGTCCGGCTGGGACAGTCGCGATGGGGTGTCCGTGAACACCCCGATCTGGAAAGGGGATGGGGACAATATCGCCCTGCCCCGGTACCGGACCTTCGACGCCATTGCCGTCCTGTGCGCCCATACGCAGTACAAACCCTTCATCGACTCGTCCCTGCTGTCCTATTTTACGTCCGCCGTCGAACAGGACGGACTGGAGCTTTTTCTTTTGCCTTATCTGGCAGGAGCCGAGAAGCGTCCGCTGATCCGCCGGGCCCACGCCATCCGGTATCTCCGAGTCGATTCGCAACCCGATTACCGGAACGCCATGCTCGCCTACCGATGCCTGAGCCGCGATTTGCGGTCGCGCGGCTGATTCGGATACAGGGACAGGCGGCACCGGATTGGACCGCCGCGGGATCCATCATCACATGCGGGAGTAACGCTTTATGTGCGGAATTTTCGGAATCGCCCTGCGCGAGGGGGCGGAATGTTCCCTCCGGGCCACGGAATCCATGCTGAACAGCCTGTACCGGTTCTCCGAGAGCCGGGGCAAAGGATCGGCGGGGCTGCATGTTTACTCCCTGAGGCCGCCGGCATCGTGCACGATCAAGTCCGCCACCCGGGGGACGGAACTGATCCGCTCCCCGCAATTCCACGATGTTCTCCAGGGCTTCGTTATGCCCGCTTTCGGGAGCAATGGGGAAAGGCCGTCGGGACCCATTGTCCTGCTCGGCCACACGCGCCTGGTCACAAACGGCTCCTCGGATCGCTTCGAGAACAACCAGCCCGTATCCGCCAACGGGATGACGATGGTCCACAACGGAATTGTCGTCAACGTCGACGATCTCTGGGCCGCCCACGGGGAGTTGAACCGGACGGCCGAGGTGGACACCGAGGTCCTGGCCGCCCTGGCAGGCAAGCGGATCGAAGACGGGTCGCATCCCGTGACGGCCATCCGGACCGTGTTCAGCGAGATGAAAGGAACGGCTTCCGTCGCGCTGGTCCACAACCGGGGGCACTGGCTCATGCTGGCCACGAACACGGGAGACCTGTACCGCTACGCCGATGAGGAGCGCGGCTTCCTCCTGTTCGCCTCGGAGCGGTTCATCCTGTCGCAGGTCGTCGCGGGTCTCGATAGCTCCTTCCAGGCCGACCCATTGAGGATCGCCTGGCTCAGGCCGGGGCTCGGAGTAGTTGTCGATCTGCGGGCGTTCAAGGGATTCGACTTCCCTCTCGCGCAGGAGCCGGGCGGCCCGCTGCCGTCCTTGCCGGAACCCCAGGCGGAACCGATCGCCCACCGGCATGTCACCGTCGAGCAGCCCGCAGCGCCGTTCGTTCACGCGGCCCATGCGGACGAGTCCCTTCTGCGGTACAACGAGACCCGGGTACGCGCGCTGCGGCGCTGCTCGCGCTGCATCCTGCCCGAGACCTTCCCCTTTATCGAGTACGACGAACAGGGGGTGTGCAACTACTGCCGCCACTACCGGCCCCGCCTACAGCAGGACCGGGAGAAGAGCTTCATCGAGCAGCTGCAGCAGTACCGCTCGAGGGACGGATCGCCGGACGCCCTCGTGGCCTTCAGCGGCGGCAGGGACAGCAGTTACGGCCTGCACCTGATCAAGAAGGAGTTCGGCCTCTCCCCCATCACGTTCACCTACGACTGGGGCATGGTCACAGACCTGGCGCGCCGCAACGTCGCCCGGATTTGCGGCAGGCTGGGGATCCAGAACATCCTCGTGTCGGCCGACATCAGGCAGAAGCGTGAGAACATCCGGAAGAACGTCGCCGCCTGGCTGCGCAAGCCCTCCCTGGGGATCGTCCCGCTCTTCATGGCCGGGGACAAATACTTCTTCCGGCAGTCGAACATCATCAAGCGGCAGACGGGCATCCGGCTGGATCTGTGGTGCGCCAACCCGCTGGAGAACACCGACTTCAAGGCCGGCTTCTGCGGGGTGTCCCCGGACTTCGGCAAAGCCAGCATCGACTACCTCTCCAACACCCGAAAGGTCCGGCTGGCCGCCTACTACGCGAAGGAATTCCTCGCCAATCCGTCCTACGTGAACGGCTCGCTGGCCGACACGGCGCTGGCCTTCTTCTCCTACTATCTCGAGCCGAGGCACGACTTCTTCTTCATCTTCGACTACATCCGATGGGAGGAGCACGAGGTGGAGAGGGTGCTGCTCAACGAATACGACTGGGAGCTGGCCCCCGACACGAAGAGCAGCTGGCGCATCGGCGACGGGACAGCCCCGTTCTACAACTACATCTACATGACGGCCCGCGGCTTCAGCGAGTTCGACACGTTCCGCAGCAACCAGATCCGGGAGGGCATGATGGAGCGGGAAGCCGCACTGGAGGCCGTTCTCGTGGAGAATCGGCCCCGCTACCAGTCCCTGGTGTGGTACCTGGACACGATCGGGCTCGATTTCAACAGCACGATCGCCCGGATCAACGAGCTCGACACGATGGGCCTGCACCGCTGAGGACCATGCAATTTCTTCAGCATAAGCTCACCACCGACATCGCATGGTCCATGGGCAGCCTCGTCGTGCTCGCGGCCAGCGGCATCCTGATCAACCTCGTCATTGCGGCCTTCCGGGATGCCTCCGCCCTCGGGGCGTTCAACCAGGCCTACGCGATCTACATCGTCGCGTCGCAGATCGCCGTCTTCGGCCTGCACTACTCGGTGCTTCGGCATGCCGCCCTGTACGACCGGGACACCGAAGAGCGCGGCCGTCTCCTCGTCAACGCCTCGACGTGGTCGCTGACGCTGGGAATCGTGGCAGCCGCGGTCGTATTCGCGGCCTCGCCCCTGTTTGGTCTCATTCTCGACAGCGACTCCGTCGCGGCGGCCACGGCCAACGCGGCCCCGGGGCTGATGCTGTTCCCGCTGAACAAGGTTCTGCTGGGCTATCTGAACGGCCTGCGGCACATGAAGGCGTTTTCTCTGCTGCAGTCCATGCGGTATATCCTCGTCATGCTGTGGGTCACGGCGGTCTCGGTTTCCCCCTGGGCGTTCGAGCTCTGCACGCTCGGCTTTCTCATCGCCGAAGCCGCCACGGCTCTCGGGGTAAGCCTTTACCTGAAGAGCCACGGGATGTTCCCGGCGCTGCGGTTCGATGCCGGCTGGACGCGCAGGCACTTCGTCTTCGGGGGCAAGAGCCTGCTGGCGGGAATCTTCGTCGAGCTGAACTCCCGCATGGACGTCCTGCTCGTCGGGCTGTTCCTGCCCGACCGGGAGGTGGGAATCTACAGCTTCGCCGCCATGCTGGTGGACGGGCTTTATCACGTTCTGGCCTTCGTGCGCATCAACTACAACCCCGTCCTCGTCGGCGCCCTCCGCGACCGGGAATGGGAAGGCGCGCGGAAACTCCTGCGCCAGACCCGGAAATATGTCCTCCCTGCCGCGGCGGGCGTGGCCCTCTGCGTCGCGGCGGCGTTCTGGGTCCTCACGACCTACTTCGTGCCCGGGAAGGACCTCCACCTGGGCCTCGTCCCGCTGGGCATCCTCCTAGCCGGACTGACCGCGATCTCGGTCTTCATCCCCTTCGACAACCTGATGCTGGTGAGCGGCCATCCCGGGCTGCAGACTCTGCAGCACCTCACGCTGGTCCTGAGCAACATCGTGCTGAACGTCTCCCTGATCCCCCTGCTGGGGATCATGGGGGCCGCCGTCGGGACGGCCCTCAGCTACATCTGCGGGATCGGGGCCCTCATTTTCCTTGCACGCAGGATGCTGGGCTGGAACCTGCTGACCAACCGGATTCGAGTGCCGTCATGACCCGAGAGAATCCCCTTTGGGGCAATCACCGAACGGAGGGCCCCAGACCGTGAGTTCGCATGCTTGACGTCTCCGTCATCGCCTGGGTCTGGATGCTTTCCGCCATGCTCGTTTCGAGCGGGGCCGGTCTGGCGCTCTCGCGCCTCGTGACCTGGACGGATCCCGCCCGGCAGGCGGGCATCCCACGCGCCTTCGGCCTTGCAATCGCCCCCTTCCTGCTGGGCCTGATGGCGGTCGTCGCCCTGGGCGTCTTTCGCGGGGCCAGTCATGCCTTTCATCTCGGCGTGGTTTTCGCAGGACTGCTCGCGCTGTGCGCCACCGCCTGCTTCACCCGTCCCGTCGGCCGGCCGGTGTCGCGCGAAACGTCCCAACCGATGGGCCTCTGGGACTGGATCTTCGGGGGAATCCTGGCGGTGTGGGTACTGGCCTTGCTGGTCAACGCCGCTCTTCTACCCCTGCTCCAGAACGATTCCCTGGAATATGCCATCGTCGGACGATTGCTCTTCGAGTCCCGCGACCTGCTGTCCTACCCTGCGATTCATCCAGAGCAGAGCAGTTCCGGTTTTTACGGCCCGTGGACGCATCCTCCCCTCTATGTGGCCCTTATATACCTGATGTATGTGTTTCAAGGAAATGCCGACATGCCGGGTTTGATGCGGGTAATTTCCCCCTGGGTCGCCATCGCAGCGGCTGGAATCGTGTTCACTCTCGGCAACCTGACCAGCCGCTTGACCGGAACGCTGTCGGCTCTGTTCTTTCTCTCCGTCCCTTTGTTCTTTCTGGGTGCCGGATCGGCGCTTCTCGATGCGTTGCCGGTTCTGGGAATTGTCCTCGTGATGGCAGCTGTTGTGGGGATGCGGGCTTCGACAGGGGCAACCGGTCTGCAGGGTCTTCTGCTTGGGGCCGCCCTCTGGTCGCATTCCGTGGCCGTGTTGTTCATTCCGTTGACGGTGATTGCAATTGCCCTGAACCGAGGATGGAGAAATATCCGCGGATTGTTGATTGATGCATCATCCGTCGTCGGTATTGCAGTGTTGTTTGCGACATGGCCCTATTGTCGGAATATCATGGTGTTCGGTTCGCTGATAAGCGACAACCCAGCCGTGTTTGCAATGCCGGAGCTGGCCTGGGACGAATATTTTCGTATTGCTCGGGGCATCGATTCATGGCCGGAAAAAATTCAGTATGGAATATTGAAAGGGTGGTTTGCCCTTGAGGCCTATTCGCTCCTGTTCTGGTTCATGATCGCAGGGACGGTCCTATACCTCAAACGGCTACATTTCGAGACCGTCTGGCGCGATCTTTGCCGAGGGGACGTCGACAAGATTCCGGATGGCTGGGGTTTTACGGCTTTGGGAATGGTTCTATGCTATTTCGGCGGGGTCGTGCTCTCGACATTGTTAGGGATCGATTTAATGATACGGAACGAACGTTACTGGCTGATCCTGATCCCTTTTGCAGCGTTGCTTGCAGGCAATGGAATCGAAGGCATTCAGGCCGATGCAAAAAGAAACCGAAAAAAGGCAGGTCCCGGGCAGGGATCTTCCCTGGCAAAGGCTTTTTTGCCTATTCTTGCTCTGTTTTTTGTGCTGCAAGGAATTGTCACGATCGGATTCTACAGTTGGGCCCCATATCTGAACTACGACGTCTTTCGAGTTTCACTTTTTAGATTCAATCCGACTCTCGTCCTTGCACCCAGCGACACCTCTGCGGTGGAAAAATTTCTGGCCGAGAGGGGAATCACCGACGTGACCTTTCGCAACGAAAAAGGCAAGATCATCCTGGAACGTGCG
>ERZ1026792.153-NODE-153-length-73790-cov-15.350814_pt1 | contig 73790 bp, 50 predicted proteins | sample MGYA00520884_ERZ1026792 | MGnify/ENA primary metagenome ERZ1026792 (study PRJEB33270, sample SAMEA104284473) | anaerobic digester metagenome | biome: Anaerobic digester microbiome; feature: mesophilic sludge digester; material: Anaerobic digester biomass | place...
AGATGGAAGGGTAACTGGTAGAAGAACTCCTCCTGGGTCTGCTCTGCCGAATAGGTATCGGTGGTAGGAGTGCGTCCGATAATTCCTTTCGGTACCCCGAGGAATTCAGCAAGCTGGTACACCTGTGTCTTGTAAAGATTGCCTATCGGCATTACATCACCTGCACCATCACCGTATTTGACGAAGAATCCCTGTTCCTGCTCATGCTTGTTGGGAGTGCCAACAACACAATAATGAAGTGCTTCAGCATGATAATAGAGCATTGACATCCTGGTGCGCTGCTTGAAGTTTGAAGCTGCAACTATCTGCAGATACTCATTGGCCGGCAGTATTTTGTCTTTTGCGTTACCGGAAGGATCAATCACGGTAAGATAAAAAATGGGAGGGATATTGTTGAACAATCCGCTCTGTCTGATGCCGATCTTCATCTTCCATGTTTTCGGATCATACTCGGGAAAAACCCGTTTCACTGCTTCGTCCCGCCTCTCGTAGCAGCCGAATCCCGCCAGTGCTCCGGTTATTTCTTCTTTAATGGCTCTTACGCCGAACCGGGAGGCAAGTTCCCGGGCAAGCATCTCGCTGTCAGGACTGGAATCCTTCTCGGGCAGCATGATGCCAAGAACCTTGTCGGGACCGAAGGCTTTAGCGGCCAGCGCCAGGCACACGGAGGAGTCTATCCCTCCGCTTATGCCCACAACTGCCCCATGCCTTTTAAACCTCAGCAGTACGTCCTCACGAAGCTGTTCAACAATATTGTCAACTACCTGTCCGACATTTTCAAGCAGGATGATGTCTTTCGAGAATGGTTTTCTTACTGGCATAATGCTTCTGTTTATAAATTATTACAGCCTCCCGGACCCGATATCCTTTTCTCGTGTCAAGTGATTTCCCGGCAGGGAAGGAGTAACCTGTTATTGTTTTTCTTCTATAATTCTCAGGTTCCTCAGAGGTCCGTTCCGGAACTCTGAATTATTATTTTCAATAAACTGACTGTGAACCAGATGAGTTGATATCACCGCGGCAAGCACCATGTTGTCCATTTCCGAGGCTGTGCCCGCCTTTTCTATCTTCGCCAGCAATGCGGCAACAGACTCGTGACTGAAGATACCGGCAAGTCTGGTCATCTTTTCGGACAGCATCTCGTCCACATAATCCGGTTTTTCCCTGCCCTTGAATACGCTGCTGATCGGAGCGCGATAGGGCTGCTTGGGCCGTTTAACGATACTCTCAGGGATTCTACCGGTCATCAGCTTCTTTAACAGATACTTTTCATTCAGTCCGTTGAGTTTAAGCTTGTCCGGGAGAGATGAGCAGTACTCAATTACCCTGTAGTCGAGGAAAGGATAACGTCCCTCAACCGAGTTGGCCATCGCCATGCGATCACCCTGTGATGATAACAGGTACCCGGACATGAAAACAGTGGTCTCGAGCCATTGTGCCCGGGCAAGTGGCGACCAATCCATGAACGATTCCGGCAACCTGCCGGCAAGATCCGCGAGAGGATCATATCCGTTAATCGATTCCCTGATATGGTCCGAGAAGTGTTTCTTTATATGATTGGAGTTGTTCCACCTTAACAGGTGTGAGTACAATGGATTTGCAGTCTCTTCAAGCCTGTATCCGAAGAACATCTTCAGGATGTTGGGACTTGCATTGTGCAGATGTGGTATGTCAGGGTAGATCTTCTTGAGCAACAACGGCCGCAATGATGATGATGGCTGCGAAGCCCAGAATCTCCGGATAATTGCCTCCCTGAAAATATCATAACCGGCAAGGACCTCATCCGAACCTTCACCGCTGATGACAACCTTAATATTATTGTCCCTGACCAGCTTTGACAGGATCAGCATCGGGGTGGGGGCAGTGCGCGTAAGCGGGGTCTCTGCATGCCAGATAACTTTTGGAAATGCCTCAGCTATCTCCTTCGAAGTGCAGCTTATTGCCCTGTGGCTGGTATTGAAGTACCTTATTGCCTCTTCCTGATATTTGCTTTCGTCAAAATCCTTATCCTCGAACCCAATGGAAAAAGTTTTAAGAACACCGGGCTTGAGATCCTTTATATAAGCAACTGTTGCGCTTGAGTCGATTCCTCCGCTGAGGTATGCAGCTACTTCCACATCAGCCCTGAGGCAGAGTTGCACTGCGCTCTTAAAGAGCTCGTGAAATCTTTCAAGAGCATCTGACAGAGAAATGGCTGATTCGCTTTTACAGAAGTTCAACTCCCAGAATTTGCGGACGGTGAGGCCTTCTTTGCTGAAGGTCAGATAATGTCCCGGAGAAAGTTCACTGATACCTTTGAATGCCGTGGCCGGTGTCAGAGCAGTCCAGAAGGTGTAAATCTGTGCCAGATTCTCCGGATTGAGTGTGCGAGTAATTTCAGGGTTCCGGAAAATGCCTTTAATCTCCGAGGCAAAGTAAAGCGCTCCGTTTGCCATAGTATAGAATAGTGGCCTTTTCCCCACCCGGTCGCGTGCAATGAAAAGCTTCTCCTCCAGTTTGTCCCAGATGGCGAATGCGAATTGCCCGTTAAGCAGCCCAAGACAATTTTCCCCGTACAGGGCAAAGAGATTAACGAGAACCTCGGTATCAGACCTGGATGTAAGCTTAATACCTTTTTCATCCAGCTTTTTCCGCAGTTCTATGTGATTGAATATCTCTCCATTGAAAACGATCCAGTATCTGCCTGTCATGTCTGACAGGGGTTGCTGGCCGGATACCAGGTCTGTGAAGCTGAGTCTTACGTGGCCAATGGCAGCAACTGGGGAATGATATATTCCGCTTTCATCCGGTCCGCGGTAACTGAAAGACCGGAGCATTGCTTCCACTGCACCAATGCTGTCATCTCTTCCACTGTAGTCTATTATTCCTGCTACCCCGCACATTTATGCTGATGCTTTCCTTTGAATGAATTCAGTTATCGCGTTGATGGATTCGAAATTTTCTTCGATAAGATCAGAGTCAACTGTTTTAATTCCAAATTCCTCTTCGAGGAATGTGATCAGCATAATAAATCCCATTGAATCAAAAAAACCTTCCTTAAAGATCAGTGATTCATTTTTGACTTTATCGGCATCAGCATGGGAGGTTTGAACGATATAGTTCTTGATCTTCTCCCTCATGGCATCTACATCTGTTGTCATAATTAATTATAATGATTGTAATATACTAGCGTAATAACTTATGATTTTATTGTTTGTAGTAATTGTCATAGCGTCCGTATCTGCTTTTTTTCAGGTCAAGATCATTGAAAACAATATCGAAATTATTGATTTCATTTGTCCGGAAAAAGTTCAGGACATCAGTGAAAACATCCTTGCGGGTATAATCATTCCTGCATACCAGAAGGATGTATGATGCATATTTTATCATCAGGGCAGCATCGGCAACCAGTCCGGCAGGAGTAGAGTCGATGATAACATAATCAAACTGCTGTTCCAGCTCTTCAATAAGGTTATCCAGCGCTCCTGCCTCAATCAGTTCTGATGAGTTCGGGAGGATCGGCCCTGCCGGGATGAACCAAAGGTTATCCGAGGAGGTTTTCTTTATAATCTCCCTGCTTGTGACATCATTGACCATATAATTAGAGAGGCCGACGGAGTTGACTACTTTGAATTTGTCATGGAGTGTCGGTCTGCGCAGGTCGCAGTCGAGCAGTATGGTTTTATGTCCTACCGAGGCGATTGATGCAGCCAGGTTGCTTGAAACAAAACTCTTGCCGTCCTGTGGTTGTGATGAGGTGATCATAAGAACCTTATGCGGTTCAGACCTGAACTTCAGGAAGAGGCTGCTGCGCAGGTTTCTGAACGACTCTGCAATTGATGACCCCGGATGGTCCATGACTACAGATTCGGTTTTATAATAGTTGGTGTATATCAGGTTCATTACCGGCTGTCCGATCATCCTTTCAACATCTCTGACAGAAGATATTTTCTCATTGAAGAAATTTCTAAGGATGATAAACAGGGTAGGTAACATTAAAGCCATGAAGAGGGCAATGATCCAGTTGAGCTTGCTTCTTGGGGCTATAATTCCGGCGGTTACGTCTCTTGCCGGCTCCAGTATCTCATAGTCCGGGTAATTTGATGCCATTGCAATGGCCGCTTCAGCTTTCTTTTCCAGAAGGAAGGTATATATGGCATCAGTAAGGTTAAACTGCCTCTGCATGCTGACCATGTTCAGCTCCGTGCGGGGCAGCCTGGATATCTCGCCTGACAGCTTGCTCTCACGGTAATTAAGCTCGTTTTGCGTCAGGTTAAGAGTGTTCAGGTTGTTCTTTACATTTTCAATTATTGTTTGTTTCTGAAGGCGGATCTTGTTTTCAATCTGGTTGAGAAATAGGTTCTTTTCAGCTTTGTTGCTGAGAATAGCTGACTTTTCTGCATTCAGTGCAAGCATCTCAAGTACCAGGGAGTTCATGATAGGGTCCGACACATTTGCCCCGGAAGGTGTGGGCAGACCGGCCATATCCTGGTTCTTCTCCATATAGTCAAGGATGTAATTGTAATATCTCTCCTGTACCTGAAGCATTGATCTTTCGTTCTCTATCTGACGAAGCTGCTCAAGCGCCTGCTGTCCCTGGTAGCTGAGGTCAGTAACCTGGTGTGTCGACCGGTAATCACGCAATTTCGATTCAGATATAGAGAGTGAATCTGAGATTTCAGATATCTGCAAGTCAATAAAATTGACTGTATTCAGGGCTATCTTATTCTTTTTGGAAAGATTGTCGTCAAGATAAGCCTGGATGAAGCTATTCAGGAAATCAATGGTAAGCCTTTTATTCTCGCCGCTGAAAAAGAGATTTATGAGGGATGACCTGATACTGACAGGCTCCACCTTGAGTCGTTTAAGATATGACTTTGTAAGCTGATCAAGATGATAGAACTCGAAATAGTAACCGGTCTCCTTAGCAGTCTGTGGATTATAAAAATCACGGTTAAGCGTAACGGAGAATTTAAAGTTATATGCAGAGAGTGTCTCATTAAACCGGCATATAGTGTCAATTTTGAAAACATTCTTCCGGCTGACTATGGCATTGTCAATATAATTGTAGAATGATGCCTCATCTTCATAAGCTGTCAGGCGGTATGAATGATCATCCAGTATTTCAATGCGGAACCTTGTATTTATTGGTTGAATATGCGATTTGTCAATACTGACAGTGTAAGGGTTGCCGAGATAAACCTGTGCCGGTTTCTGGAGAAAACTGTTTTTGCCGGTAAAATATCCAATTTCCAGGTTCAGGTTTTTAATGGTTGTGGCAACCAGTCTGAAGGAGTTCAGGCTGTTTATGTCATTCTCCAGGTTACGCGATTCTGCCAGTGCCCCGAGGCCAAGGAACATATCGTTTGACCTCAACATGGATGAGCGCCTGTCCTGAACCGGCCCGATCACCGAATTGACCTGGTAAACAGTTGGTGAAAACCTGTTTACAAGGAATGCAACCAGCAGACAGAAGAAGAAGCTGGCGATGTAGAGGTACTTGTATGATAAAGCCTCTGTAATGAATTCTTTTATATTAAAGGCTTCACTCTGCAAATCATTATTGATATTGTGTGCCATCCGGAAAGAAGTGTTTAGAATCTCAGGCCAGCGAAAAGGAGTACCGCGATGGCCGTTGAGATTGTTGATAGTATTGTTGTATAGGTAATATTTGAATAGCTGGTTGAGATGGCTTTAAGAGGTTCCACAACAATTACATCATTGGGCATTACGTAGTAGTAACTCTTGTTCGCTATCTTTGAGTCAGAGAGATTGAGAGCATAATGTGACACTTTGCCATCTTCATTCCTGATAAGGATGACTTTTTTCCGGTCGCCATACCGCGTTATGCCCCCTCCCAGACCTATGGCCTCATAAATGTTCAGCTTGTCCTGAGAGAATGAATAGATGCCCTGCCGCTGGACTTCTCCCATAACAGTCACCTGATTGTCAACATATCTCACAATAATAGAAGTCTGAGGAACATAATCGCTCAGGGCTTTCTGTATCTTGTCAGCAGCATCTGCCGTGGTGAGGTCCATGACGTTGATCTTGCCAACGAAGGGAAAACTGATATTGCCGTCTTCATCTACAAGATACCCGATAAGACCTGCCGTGCTGCCGTATGCTCCCAGCCTCAATTCTTCTGTTGAATTGAATATCTGGTTTGTCTGAAGGTCAATACTGAGCACTCTGATATAAAGCTTGTCAAAGGGCTTTATCAGTTTTTGTGTCCTGGGGTTGACAATCGGCTGGGCCAAATCTTCCATATCATTGAAATAGCTCAGCTGGTATGTTGGTACACATGATGCTGTCAGCACTGCAATAATTGTTATTGTCAGGGACAGTCTCAGGAGCATGTTCTTTCTGATTCTCATGGCTATAATCTGCTTATTGAATTAAAGTCCTGTTTTATGAAATATTGTTTTGATTGTTTTAAACAAAATTACAAAATCAAGTCGCAGTGACCAATTATCTATATAAGCCAGGTCAAGCTCCATCCATTTTTCAAATTTAATGCTATTTCTATCAGGTTTAACCTGCCAGAAGCATGATAACCCTGGTTTAACGGAGAGTCGTCTGAGCTGCCAGCGCTCATACTGTGCTGTCTCCTCCGGCAGAGGCGGCCGGGGGCCGATAAGTGACATCTCTCCCTTGAGGATATTGAAAAGCTGAGGCAATTCATCGAGTCCTGTTTTACGCAGGAATTTCCCAACCTTTGTTACCCTGGGATCATCTGCTATCTTAAACGCCGGGCCGTCTGCTTCGTTCAGATCCTCCAGCTCTTTTTTGAGTTCATCGGCATTGACCACCATAGTGCGGAACTTATACAGCTGAAACTGCCTCCCCCGAAGACCCACTCTCGGCTGCTGGTATATCACAGGTCCGGGGGAGGTGACCTTAATAATAACAGCTATGGTTATGAGCAGGGGAGAGAGGAAAATCACAGCCAGAAGTGATCCGACGATGTCAAGAATCTTCTTGACACCCAGTGCGTAGGTATTATGCGGGACATTGATAAAAGTCAGGAACTTATAATTGGATATCTGGGTCCTGACGGTATTGGAAAGTGTCAGCTTTTCATCCCTGTACATTATGCTGAAGACTACACCCAACTCCTCGCATGACCGGATAATCTTTCTGATGACATTGGTGGCGATTCTATTCTTTATGTAGAGCACCTCGTCAATCATATCCACTTCCATAAGATCATTCAATACCTCAATATAGTCTTCAGGAAGTATGATAATCGTTTTTTCGTACTTTTTCCTGATTTCTTCCGAACCAGTAAAAATAGCCACGATCTTATAACCCCACTCCTTGTGTTCAAGCAAGCTCTCAATGAATGGCAGCGAAGTGTCGTCAGCAATAAGCACCACATTGAGAAAATTGAATCCTTTTGCCCTGTATTGTTTGAAAACCCTGTACTCAAGTACCCTCAGGGAAAAAAGTAGAAGAAAGCCATATGTTGGTATCAGGATTAAAAAAGTTCTGGACAGGGCATATAGTTTGAAGATAAAATAGATAAAAACAAGTATCATGAAGATTGCTCCGGCGGAAAGAAAATATTCCCAGAACAGGGCAGCATATTTTTTTGTACGAGGTATTTCAGTGGCTTTAAGCAGGTACATGATTAGCAGCCACAGGGGGGTGATAACTATGAAAAGAAGAAGGAGCCGTTTGTCAAGGAAGAAAAAGAATTCTTTGCCATGAGGTAAATAAACGGTTATGTAAGCAAGTTCGAAAGCCAGAAAGATTGCAAGAACGTCAAGTGCACCAAGTATAAAACTCAGGAGTCTCCATTTCTTGAGAAAGGGAATTATGTGCAAACGATATAATGTACTGAATATATCCATCAGCAATTTTTCAATTAGTCAGCTTCTGAAAGCGATCAATTACTAAACGTGCATTCCGTTAACTTATTCTATAAGCTCTCTGCAAAAATAATGCCTGCATTGCAGAGAAACCGGGGGATGCGCCAACATTCACAATATAGTATAAAGAAGTTGATGTTAAACCATATTCTCCAGTCAACAATTCTTTATTCTGGCCTCATTTGTATTAATAAGCCACTTGCCGGATTGTTGTATCTGCCAGCCAGGGATAAGCCCTTGACGGTATATGGTTGCATTTACCTGAACAGGGAAGGATCGGTTGAACGGATGTTATTCTTAAAGGCAACGACGAAGGCCTGGCTGAAGCCATTCTGCCGGCAGATAATCTGAAGGCGTGTTGCTTCAGCAAGATTGCTGAATTCCCCGATCGTTGTCCTGTAGGCCCCCTTGTACAGGTATTCGAATGAATTATAGGTTTTACCTGCTACTGTAATGTTTTGGGTATCGACAGGTTTTGTATTGGAAATTATCTGCACCCTGTATACAACTACGTCCTGCTTCGCCTCCTGAACCATATCTGTCTGATTATGTGTATCAGGTGTTGGCTTCACCTCCTTGTACTCCGGCGCAGGAGTGGCAGATTGTATTTTCTCTGAAGGAGTTGCCTCTTTCCTGGCATCAGAAGCAGCGGAAGGAATCACTACGTTGGCAGCTTGGGTGTCAGATACCGGCCTGGATACAGGTTCCTGTGTGGCCTTCGCATTGTCCGGAATGGATGCCTGATACTGATCTTCCTGACGGGATTGGGTGGTCTGAACCTGTTTCAGGGATGGTTTCGACTCACTTCCATAGACCATTGCAAGGCATTGCTGACCAATGCCCTGCTCCATTTCGGGGCAGGTAACCATTTTCAGCTGAGACCTCGGTTTGCCCGTTCTGGTTCTTGTGGTATAGAAGGCTGTCCTGTTGTCTTCACGACAAATTGTAAATGCCAGTTCGTCATCTTTTGAATTAATTGCACCGGTAAGGTTATGTGGTTTTCCCCACTCTTCACCATCAAAGGCACAGATGAAGACATCATATCCTCCCTCTCCCGGATGACCATCAGAGGAAAAACAGAGATTGTTTTGGCTGTCAAATGAAGCAAAGAGCTCGTTCCCTGATGAATTGATATGTTTACCCAGGTTTTTCGGTTCACTCCAGGTTTCACCCTCTTTTCTGGTGATGAACAGATCAAGCCCTCCCATTGAGCCAACCATGTCGGATGAAAAAACCATGAATGTACCGTCTGCTGAAAGAGAGGGGTGTGAATAGATTGAATTGTCAGCACATATATTTATTGGCTCATCTGAGATTATCCATCCGGAAGGAGTGTGGTCAGCCCTGAAAATCTTTTCACTTTTGGCTTTCTCAGGGATGAGACTGACATACATGGTTTTGTAATCGCTTGAAAAAGTGACTGCTTCACTCGGGAAAATGACAGATCCTTTAATGATGAATGGGATATAGTCACCAGGGACACTGTCAGTGATTTTGGTTGTATAGGTCTTTAGTGCACCAAAAGAGACATGCCTTGCCGGTACTTTTTCTTCAATCTTTGAATGAGAAAGAAAAATAATTCCATCCTTATAGAATTGCACACCTGATGAGGGTGGTGTAATATCCAGCGGGAAAGGCCTTACCTGCAGTTGTTCCTGTCTGTTTGTCTCTTCTGACCGGTTTTCTTCAATTGTTGTGCTTAAGACCACTGGTGCGCTGGCGTCCGGCGGGCTGACATCCGGGGCTATCAGAATCGTTGATGCAAGAAGTATGATCATTGATTTCATAACGTCGCTTTTTTACCATTGATATCTGCTTCCGGCAGTCTGGTTTACACTCCCGAAATTGAATCCTGCTGCTATCTCTATAGTCAGGTCTCTCTTGAAAAAGGGAACATCCCTGGGGAAGTCCACGAGTGTGCCGATATAGACCTTTGGGAACTTATACTGGAAGAAAAGGGTGAGATTGTCATAATCATGCAGGTAAGAACCCACGCAGAACGCGTCCATATAAAGCTTGAGCATCGGTTTATAGGTTCCCCTGTCATTGAAATTCAGGGAGTCATCGAGGTTAATGATGATGGATGGTTCAAGTACTATGTTGAGACTCCTGCTCAGGACTATTTTATATCCTGCCAGAAAGAAATACTGTCTGGTGACAGGGATTTTGTAAGTAGCCATGTCAATGCTGTCAATCATACTACCAAGCAGATTTGTTGCTGATACTCCGGCATAAAGATTCTTGCTGTAGAGATAGATGCCTGCATCAATATTGGGGATCAAGCTTTCTCTCCCGGGCAGACCGGGATCAGGGATTGAGTCCATAAAGTTGTAGATACCCTTGACTGCGATTCCTCCTGAAACAAAAGATATATTTTTATTGCTTAGCGGGATATGATAGGATGCGGCAGCGCTTACACCGATACTGCGCGAGGAGCCATAATGGTCATTAAACAGGCTGCCGCCGACTCCCAGGTTGGAAAAGCTTTTCCCTACCGGTGCCCCGAAGTACCGGGGTCCTTTATGAGCTATACGCGTATTTCCGCTGAGCAGTTGTGAGAAATAATCACCCTGGACCGTGGCGGCCAGGTCAATAGCCATAAAGTCTTTGCTTCCTGCTATTGCAGGGTTTATAATAAAAGGAGTTAAGACCCTGTTGGCTATAGGGAATATGGGAGTATGCTGGGCTGATACCTTTGTTCCGCATACAATCAATGCGGCAATCAGGGATATGTTTCTGATGAATGACATCTAGGTTTTTTTTACTGAACATAGAGATAACGTGGAATTTGTTGTCAAGTTTCATCAGGACGGAATGATTTGAGAAAAATTGTAGGGCAGGGTTGGGTGGGTTGTAATGTATTGTATTGTAAAACCTGTACTATTTGGAGGTTTGTCGTGTTATTGCTGAACTGGCATGTAAAAAAAGTATCAATACAACATACAGCTAATCAGGATTATGACATATCAAGGCTTATCGCATGTCAGATTTATGTAATTCTGGTAGCATAAGAGAATTGATAACCGTCAGAATTATTATCATAAATCATAAAACTAAAATCCAATTGTTATTTACTTTGGTACCTTGGATTAATGTGCTTCTCAGCAAGAAGTGGTGAGGTAACTGATTATTTGATCAAAATAACTGAAAACGACCCTTTGAGATAAAGAGGAAATGGAACTTAATAATCAATTTGTCGTTTAATTTGGTATGTTTGTCAATTATAATTTAACATTCGTCAAAATATTATATCATTCAATTGGATGAAAAAGCTACTTCTTTTTGTACTTTCTGTATTTTTTTCTGCCATTTCTTTCAGCCAGATCATAGCTGATCACACTGTGGTTGACAGGTACGTTGATATACCACAGCAGTATATAGATGAGGTAAAGAAGATGTGGCTGGTATATGCCGGAGAGTCTCATTCAGCCGCAATCAGGACAGGGCTTGCATTACTAGAGTCTATCAATCCAAAATATCAGGTGAATATTACTGAATCAGGGACTCCGGAATCCTATACAAATAGTCATCTGAGAGCTAGTCGTGCTACATGGGGCAATTTGACAAGTAGTACAGGGTGGATATATAGTTATGGCGAGGAGGATTGGTTCACCAGTTCAACTGCAATAAACAGGACTAAGGCGGGTATTACTTATTGTAATACACATAGTTTAGAAATTGCTGCAATGGGATTTGGTTGGTGTTGGGATCCGGAAATAAACACTACAGATGAGTTTAATATGTATCTCAATGCAACTGAAGAATATATAACACATTGCATTATTAACAATTATTCATCAAAGGTATTCTTTACAACAGGGACGGTTGATGGATATACAGGATTAACCGGATATTCAAAACATCTTGGTTATGAATTAATAAGAGCACATGTATCAAATGGGAATAACAGGATTCTGTTTGATTATGCTGATATTCTATGCTATGATGATAATTCTGAAGTACCCAATACCACAAGTTATAACGGATATGTGTATCCAATAATAACAACAACAAATTCTTTACCAGAACAGACTGGTCATATTTCAAATGCTGGAGCGCTGAGACTAGCCAAGGCTATGTGGTGGATGCTTGCAAGAATTGCCGGATGGGATGGAGGTGAAGGATATGTGCCTGTTACAGGGATTACGGTTACAGGTGAGGGAGGAGCAACTACCATCACCCGGGATAATGGCACATTAGCCCTGACAGCAACAGTAACTCCGGCTAATGCCACGAACAAGAGTGTCACCTGGAGCATTATCAACGGCACGGGCCAGGCAACGATTAGCAGCACCGGGGTAGTTACAGCAGTTGCCAATGGTACGGTCACAGCCCGTGCAACAGCTAATGATGGCAGTGGTGTTTATGGTCAGTTGGTTATAACGATCAGTGGTCAGGTCATACCGGTTGCAGGAATCACAGTCACAGGTGAGGGTGGAGCAACTACCATCACTGAAGATAACGGCACATTAGCCCTGACGGCAACAGTCACCCCGGCCAATGCCACGAACAAGAGTGTTACCTGGAGTATCACGAACGGTACAGGTCAGGCCACGATTAGCAGCACCGGACTTGTTACAGCAGTTGCCGACGGTACTGTTACAGCGAGGGCGACAGCTAATGACGGCAGTGGTGTGTCTGGTCAGCTGGTGATTACCATTAGTGGTCAAACCATACCTGTCACGGGTATTACGGTAACAGGAGCCGGAGGTTCATCAGTAATAAGCAGTGACGGTGGCCAGCTTCAACTTACTGCGACAGTCACTCCTTCCAATGCCACAAACAATACCGTTACCTGGAGCATTATCAATGGTACGGGTCAGGCTACTATAAGCTCTAATGGAGTAGTTACAGCTGTATCTAATGGTACAGTAACAGCGAGGGCGACGGCCAATGACGGCAGTGGTGTGTATGGTCAGCTGGTTATTACCATTAGCGATCAGGTCATACCGGTTACAGGAATCACAGTTACAGGTGCAGGGGGAGCAACAACAATCACCCAGGATAACGGCACATTAGCCCTGACAGCAACAGTCACCCCGGCAAATGCCACTAACAAGAGTGTTACCTGGAGCATCATCAACGGCACGGGTCAGGCAACGATCAATAGTACCGGACTTGTTACAGCAGTTGCCAATGGTACGGTTACAGCCCGTGCAACAGCCAATGATGGCAGCGGTGTGTATGGTCAGCTGGTTATTACCATCAGCGGCCAGGTTATACCGGTTACAGGAATCACAGTTACAGGTGCAGGAGGTGCAACAACAATCACCCAGGATAATGGCACATTGGCCCTGACAGCAACGGTAACTCCGGCAAATGCCACTAACAAGAATGTTACCTGGAGCATCATCAACGGCACGGGTCAGGCGACTATCAACTCCTCCGGGGTAGTTACTGCAGTGTCAAATGGAACTGTCACTGCAAGAGCTACAGCTAATGATGGCAGTGGTGTATATGGTCAGCTGGTTATAACGATCAGTGGTCAGGTCATACCGGTTGCAGGAATCACAGTCACAGGTGAGGGTGGAGCAACTACCATCACTGAAGATAACGGCACATTAGCCCTGACAGCAACAGTCACCCCGGCAAATGCCACTAACAAGAGTGTTACCTGGAGCATTATCAACGGCACGGGTCAGGCGACTATCAACTCCTCCGGACTTGTAACAGCAGTTGCCGACGGTACTGTTACAGCCCGTGCAACAGCTAACGACGGCAGTGGTGTATATGGTCAGCTGCTCATAACTATCAGCGGCCAGACTGTCCTGGTTGCCAAAATGTATGTAGCTGCAGCCAAAGGAGAACCAGTCATCTCAACTCCCAAAGGAACATTGCAACTTTCTGTGATGGTACAACCTGATAATGCTACAAACAAAACCGTAACCTGGTCAGTAATCAATGTAACAGGCGAGGCCACAATCAATTCATCCGGACTGGTAACCGCAATTGCAGATGGTACGGTGGTGGCAAGAGCAACCGCAAATGACGGATCAGGAGTATTCGCAGATATTACAATCTCGATAATCAACCAGATTGTACTTGTGACAGGCATTACTGTGACAGGAGAGGGAGGCCTCACAACCATCACTACTGACGACGGCACATTGCAACTTCTGGCTTCAATAGTTCCTTCAAATGCCTCGAACAAATCAGTGACATGGTCCATGGTCAAGGGAAACGGTCATGCCAGGTTAAGTGAGGAGGGTCTGTTAACCGCCAGGACAAACGGGAAAGTAGTTGTCAGGGCTACATCTAACGATGGCAGCAAGGTATATGGAGAGATTGAAATCACAATTACAAATCAGATTGTTTCTGTCTCCTCCATTAAAGTCAAGGTAAAGAAAAAAGCATCCAACACAACAACCGTGAATGGCGAGCTTGCGCTTGCAGCTGAAATCTTACCCGAAGATGCTTCCGAGAAAAGAGTCTCATGGTCAGTGATAAATGGTACCGGAACTGCAGTTATAAGCGAAGATGGAATACTTAGAGGTGTCACACCCGGCGAAGTGATTGTTGTAGCAACATCACTTGATGGATCCGGTGTCGCAGGTGAGCTTTCGATTACAATTAATCTTGTGGAATCGATCAAGATCAGGCAAACAAGAAATGAGGTAATAATTCAGGTACCTGAATATCTGCTTCCTGCAAAAGCAAGTCTGCATAGTCTCTATGGCTCTCACATTCAGTCAAAGGTAATTGACTCAACCGAGTGCATCTTTAATATATCAGAATTATTCCCGGGAATATACGTGGTCTCAGTTTATAATTCTATAGTGCAGGATGCTGCAAAAATCATGATTGCTTATTAAATAACCTTTTCTCCTGGTCCTCTACCTCCCGAAAGGATTATCCTTCGAGAAATCCGGGCGGTAGTTTTTATGGCTTATGGGGTCCTGGAGCCAGCCGTGGGTGAAACCGAGGGAATAAAATGAGCCGATGACAGCCTTATACTCTTTCCTGGTGACAGTATGGTAAAGCGAATCGCCATGTTCGATGTCCGATGTTCGGTTTCGGACTCGCAATAAAGGATATCCTTCTTGTGATTCGTCGTGTGAGAATTTGGATTTGAGGTATATAAAGGCAGGGTTGTCAGGTGGATAATACTGGGACATCAGTGAGATATGCAGGTTGGGCGACAGGTTTTCAGAAATCAATCTCAGAACTCCAATGCTGTTATTCACAAACCCGGGCAGAACCAGATGACGGATAATTATTCCGCGACGGGCAATGCCCCGATCATCAGTATGCAAGGTTGTACCCACCTGGCGCATCATCTCTTTTACAGACCGCAATGCATATTGACTGTAGTCCGGCGCAAGAGACAGTGATTCAGCCAGAGCATCGTCAGAATATTTGAAGTCGGGCAGCCAGACATCCACGATGCCTTCGAGTGAGCGGATTGTTTCTGGCAACTCGTAACCATTTGTATTATAGACTATTGTTGGTGACAGCCCCCGGCTCCTCAGCTCTTTCACTATTGATACCATCTGAAGCAGGAAGTGTGTGGGGGAGACGAACCCGAGGTTATTTTCCGAAAGAGGAAGGAGGTCAGCAATTGCGTCACATACCTCGTCAAGGCTCATCACTATTCCCTGTGTTCCACGGCGCGATATCTCCCAATTCTGGCAATAGATGCACTGCATGTTGCACGATGGGAAAAACAGGTTGACAATCCCCTTTGTCCCGGAAAGGGGCGGCTCCTCGCCGCGATGCAGAACTATTGAGGAAACATGAATCCTGTCGTCCATGCGGCACCATCCGACAGTCCGGGAGCGGTCGGTATTGCAGCGGCGGGGGCAGAGATTACATGCTTTCAAGGTAATCGGGATTTGCGTTTTTTCAATTCTCAGTTTTCAATTTGCGATGTCCGGGTCTTACAATTCCCGGTTTGTTTTGCTATAGGGAGTTGGCTTCGCCGGGCTCACCGCTTATAAGCGGTTCGGTTCTTACCAGCCAGCGGCGGCTACTCGCCTGCTGTCATGTCATCAGGTTCCCTATCAGCGTGGCAGAGGTGGAACGTGTGACAGTAACGTTAACATAGTCACCCGGCTGTACCTCCGACGCCCGGAATACAACCACCTTGTTTCCTGATGTCCTCCCCGTCATGGCACCGGCGGGTTTCTTCGCGGGACCTTCAACGAGGACCTCAAAGGTTTGTCCTGTATCCGCCTTCTTACTGACTGCAGAGATTTCATTCTGCAGAGCGATGATTTCATTAAGCCTGCGGGTTTTGACCTCATCAGGCACATCGTCTTTCATCTTCCGCGAGGCCTTTGTGCCGGGCCTTTCCGAGTATTTAAACATATAGGCAAAGTCGAATCCTGCCTCACGCATGAGGCTGAGGGTCTCCTGATGCTCTTCCTCAGTCTCGCCACAGAAACCTGCGATGATATCAGTGGAAAGCGTACATCCTGGCAGAATCCGGTTAATGGCAGCAACTCTGCCAAGGTACCACTCACGTGTATATTTCCTGTTCATACGCTTCAGCACGCTGCTGCTGCCGCTCTGCACCGGAAGGTGAATGTGCCGGCAGATATTGTTGTGACCAGCCATGACCTCAAGCACATCGTCCGACAGATCCTTTGGGTGGGAGGTGGAATAGCGGACGCGCAGCTCCGGGTGCACTGAAGCCACCATCTCAAGAAGTCCTGCAAAGTTTACCGGTTCCTGTTTTCCGGTCAACGGATACCTTTCAGGAGCAGTCAGGCCATTCACAAGGTTGCTAAAACGGTGTCCGGAATGCTGGTCCGACATTTTTTTCAGGAGCCCGGCAGGGGTGACCTCATCTTCCGGCACTGCTCCATTCCATGCATAGGAATTCACATTCTGCCCCAGCAGGGTTACTTCGCGGAAGCCCATATCAAAAGCCTCCTTCGCTTCCCTAATAATCGACTCCGGATCACGGCTTCGCTCTGCACCGCGCACATAGGGCACCACGCAATATGCGCACATGTTGTTGCAGCCACGCATGATTGATATAAACGCGGAAACACCGTTGCTCCCGAGGCGTACCGGCGAGATGTCTGCATAAGTCTCCTCGCGGGAAAGCAGCACGTTGACAGCAGGGTTACCTGCGGCAGCGGTCTCAACCAGCATCGGGAGATCACGGTAGGCATCCGGTCCTGCAACAATATCCACCATCTTGCCGCTCTCGAGGAGCTTCTCCTTCAGCCGTTCGGCCATGCATCCCAGCACGCCCACAATAACCTGCGGGCGTTTCTTTTTTTGTGCCCGGAACAGGTCAAGGCGGCCCCATACCCGTTGTTCGGCATTCTCACGGATAGAGCAGGTGTTGACGAGTATAATGTCAGCATCGTCAATACTTACGGATGGTGAATATCCGGCATCTGAAAGAATTGATGCAACAACCTCGCTGTCAGCAACATTCATCTGGCAGCCATAAGTCTCTATATAGTATTTTTTGGGCATAACCGAAGCAAAGGTAGGAAAAAGTCTGAAGGTCGTTCTTATCAGGTCAGAGGAGACCTCACAAGGTATCGTGATTGCAGATTTCAGGAATTGTATATTTTTGTGTTTTGTAAGAATTTATCCATATGTCAGGTCACAATAAATGGTCAACCATCAAACGCAAAAAGGGAGCGGCTGATGCAAAGAGAGGAAAGATCTTTACCAAGATCATAAAGGAAATAACGATCTCAGTACGTGAGGGTGGCACTGACCCTGCCGGCAACGCACGCCTGCGGCTGGCAATACAAAACGCCAAGGGTGTCAACATGCCCAAGGACAACATCGAGAGAGCTATCAAAAAAGCCGGCGGCTCAGATGCCGAGGCATACAATGAGATTACCTACGAGGGCTATGGCCCGAACGGCATCGCCGTGTTTGTCGAAGGCCTTACTGACAACACAAACCGCACTCTTTCAAGCATAAGGTTCATCTTCAGCAAGTATAACGGGACTCTCGGACCGAACGGTTCCCTGACCTTCCTGTTTGACCGGAAGGGTGTCTTTACAATCAATCCCGAAGATGTCGGCTCCAGGGATATGGAAAGCCTTGAGCTCGAACTTATCGATGCAGGCGCTGAAGATATTGAGACTGATGAAGATATAATAACAGTCACATGCGCCATGGATGACTTCGGAAATCTTAACCGTAAACTGGAAGAACTTGAGATCGAACCGGATGAGGCCAAGCTCCAGAGGGTCCCGAAGGATACAAAAACACTTGACGTGGAATCGGCCCGCAAGGTCATGAGGCTCATTGAGGCTCTTGAGGATGACGATGATGTGCAGGCTGTATATCATAACCTTGAGATAACCGACGAGCTGGCCAGAGCACTGGAGGAGTAAAGGGAGCCCCCTCTCAAGATTCTGGAATAATTTTTGCACAGGACAACCCGGAAAAACAGCTGTATATTTGCCGCATGAGATCACTGACAAGAGGAGCGAGACAATCAATGATGAGCAACCTGATGAAATCACTGTTGCTTGCCACGCTATTTTCCACCCTCCTGCCGCTGTCACTGACCGCGCAGAGAGGCCTGGGTGTTGAGGAGCTTATGAATGATGGACGTCCGCGCTACATGGCAGATCGTCTTGTAGTATTACAGGACCCTGCAATCGATACCCTTGTCAGCCGGCATATCCTTATGAATGCCTCGAAAAACGGCCTTGACGGATGGCGCATACAGATCTACCGCGGCGGTCACCGAACGGCAAACGAAGACTCCAACAAGATCTGCGCACAATTCATGGATGAATATCCTGACATTCCCGCATACCGCACCTTCGACCGTCCCAACTGGTTTAAGGTGAAAGTGGGTGATTTCCGCACCCGCGAGGAAGCCGCAAAGGTATTCTTCGAGATACAGAGCAAGTATCCTGACGCGTACCTGATCAGGGATGTGATCGCTTTCAAAACCCAGGTGGTTAAGTAGAACAAGCGGCAACGCGAAACTAATCTCGGACAGATATGGTAAGATTAGCGATAACCCAAAGCTAATCTACAGGCAGATCTTTGTAAAAGAAGAGGTTGCCAACCTAATGCGAGATGTCAAAATCCTCCCTGTATGATGCCAGGTGCCGGTTGACCTTTTCGATGTAAATATCCCGCACCGTGATCATAATCCCTGTCTCCTCAACATTCCCGAAATGGTGGTTGATGAATGTTCCGAAGCATCTCATCGTTGGCGAAAGATTCATATAGGCATTTATCAGCGGAGGGATTTTTTCACCCAGCCTGCGAACCTCATGGCCAAGAATCTTCAGGTCATCCCTGAAATGTTTTCCGACAAAAAGCCTCTCCATCTCCTCCTTGTTGATATCAACGAAGATAGGGTTATCAGGCACTGCCAGCTTATCAGGATCAGGGAAGTGTTTCAGCATGAAATAAAGGATCATGTTTCGTGCCTGCACATTGTAATGGGTGTACATCGTCACTTTCCCGAACAGGTACCGTACCCGCGGGTTATCTATGATTATAGCCCCCAGCCCGTCCCACAGGTTGTCAAGGGAGAATAGGCTCTTGCGGCCCATTGCGGTGCTCTGGTATTCCGGTCTGACGAACGAGCGTCCCAGCTCCATGGTGTGCGGGAGATATTTTTTAATGAATTTTCGCGAAAAAGTGAAGTACGATGACGAGGCAAAACGGTTAACCGTAAAATCCTTATCCTTCTGTTCCGGGAAGATGAAGCGGTACCCGCCGATTATCTCGCGGTTGTCCGGATCCCATATTATCAGCTGTTTTTGTGGACGGTCCGGATCGAGGTCATATTCGTCGAGATCCAGCGCTTTACCGGTACCTCCTCCGGCATGCCTGAAGGTCAGCTCGCGGATACGGCCTATTTCTTGCATAAGCAATGGCGAATTCCGGTGGTCAAAGATATATACCTCGTTATTGGCGTTGTTCGTCTTTCTCAGGTAACCAATCCTGGCCAGTTCCGCTTCCAGGTCTTCCGCGGGCACAGCCTCACCCAGGGGCTCCGCTTTGCCAATTTCCATTTTCTTATCCACAAAAAGATTGAATTGAAAGCTAAAAGTAAGAAATAATAGTTAACTGCTTTTAAATCTTTCCGGTAAATTATATGTTTTCTCACGTACCATGTCAGCCCACTCCTGCGGCTTCCTGAACTTGTCAAATGTCTGCCAGGGTATCGGTTCACCGAAGTAGACGTCAATGTCCTTGCCATTCTGCCTGAACATCTCGTCAACCAGGTAGAGCATCTCTATGTTCATTTTAAACCCTATAAATTTTCTGAAGTTGGCGAGGTTGTAGAAGAATGAGCTGTTGCGTCCCGAGAAGTAGCACGGTACGATATCGCGCTGGTGCTGTACAGCCTTGACGATGAAGCTTTTCTGCCATGGCAGGTCAGTTATCACGCCCCTGATTTTCCTGGAGCATATCCCTGCGGGAAAATTAAGAAGCTGATAGTCTGAAGCATAAGCCTCTTCCATCAGTTTGGCCGCATCGCGGCCGAAGGTGCCAACCTTGTTCACCGGGAGGAAGATGTCACTGTAATTCTCGATATAAAGCAGGATATCATTTACCGGAAATTTTATTTCGGGAAAGTGCCTGGTGAGCTCGCTCATGAAGACCATGCCGTCAAGGCCGCCAAGGGGGTGGTTTGAAACGAAAATGTTCCTGCCTCCCCTGGGCAGGTTCTCAACGCCGTGGGCACGGTATGTGATGCCCATGTATTCAAGGGCTGCATCGTTAAAGGCAGCGCCGCGCAGATGCGCGAATTTGCGCAGGATTTCATTAATGCTGTCCTGGTGTGCAATGCGTTTGAGGTAACGAATCACAAAACCGGGGAGAATCCTGTGAATCTTCGGGTTCTTGTCAGCGAGAATTTTCTCAACATCCACCTGGAGAGGATTGACGGAGTGTTCCATTTTGTCACCTTAAACGATTGCAAAGATAAACATGAGGATTTATAATCGTATATCGCCTGCTACGAATTGTTACAGGAGGCAAGCGCTGGCTTCAATACCTGATTGCTTTCGATGAATTCTTAATGGGGGTAACCACTGACTTCAATACCTTCTCGCCTGCGGTGAATTCTTAATGGGGGTAACCGCTGACTTCAATACCTTCTCGCCTGCGGCGAAGTGGCACCGTGGACCATGGTTTTACCCGGGATGACTGGTTATTAGGGCTCACTTTGGATCAGCATGGGTGGCTCACTTTGGATCAGCATTGGTGGCTCACTTTGGATCAGCATGGGTGGCTCACTTTGGATCAGCATAGGTGGCTCACTTTGGTCCGGAATCACCGGTACACTTTGGCCCGGAATAATCAGGATGACCATCCGGCGGAGGGCAGCAGCGGAGAAAGCATTGCAGAATGGGAATTTAAAATCATATTTTGCCCGCAAGGCAGACAATCTTCCAAAAAGGTCATAAAGCATTGTATTACAGCATATAGCAAATATCAAATTTTTCTGCCATCACACACAATTTTCGCTCCGGAAACAAAGTTTTCAACAATAGTGAAGAAAAATGGAGAAAAGTGGAGGAAAGTGGGAAATTAATTCCTACTTTAGCCATTTGAAACAACAACTGTGATGGCCACATTCATCGGCGATTATTCATGCAGACTTGACGCCAAGGGAAGAGTAATCCTTCCCTCAGCGTTTAAAAAGCAGATGCCACCGGCAGCTGAAGATCGCTTTGTGGTCAGAAAAGATATCTTCGAAGGGTGCCTGGTATTGTACTCGATTGATGACTGGAACAGGCAGCTTGAGAAGATTCGCAGCAGGATCAACCCATACAACAGGGAACACAATATCTTTCTCCGCAATTTCTTCAAGGGTACCGCCGAAGTAGCACTTGACAGCAGCAACAGGCTGCTTATCCCAAAGCGCCTCCTTGACCTTGCCGGAATACAAAAAGATGTTGTTCTGGCCGGGCAGGACGGTCGCATCGAAATGTGGGCTGAGGAGGTTTATGCCCGTATCGACATGCCTTCCGACGACTTCGCCAACCTGGCGGAGAAACTGCTTGGCACTCCCGATGCCGGCTCATCATAATGACAGTATATCATCTCCCGGCACTGCTGGAAGAAAGCATTGCAGGGCTCAACCTCAAGCCTGAAGGGATTTATGTCGACGTAACATTTGGAGGCGGCGGACACTCACGGGCCATCCTCGAGAAGCTTACCACCGGCAGGCTGATTGCTTTTGATCAGGATTCTGATGCTGTTGCCAATTTCATCAATGACGAACGGTTCACCTTCCTCTGCCAGAACTTCAGGTATCTGAAGAACAACCTGCGTTACCACGGTGTAAAAGCCATTGACGGACTGATAGCCGATCTGGGTGTGTCATTTCACCAGTTCGACGAGCAGGAGAGGGGATTCTCGTTTCGCGGCAACGCCAAACTTGATATGCGGATGAACAGGCAGTCGTCAGTGAAGGCATCCGACATCCTCTGGTCTTACGAGGAGGAAAGGCTGGCTGATATTTTCTACAACTACGGTGAGCTGACCACGTCGCGGAGGCTGGCAGCAGCAATCGTAAAGGCCAGGGCCGTAAAGCCGGTAACAACAGTCACGGATCTCACAGTGACACTCAGAGACCTCGTGCCGCCAAGAGAGGAGAACAAGTTCTGGGCGCGCCTGTTTCAGTCGCTCCGGATAGAAGTGAACAGTGAGCTCGTTGCATTGAAGGAGATGTTGACACAGGCTCTGCAGTTACTGAAGCCCGGAGGAAGGCTGGCAGTAATCACATATCACTCCCTTGAGGACAGGCTGGTGAAAAACTTTTTCCGCAGCGGCAATTTCGAGGGTGAGAGTGAGAAGGATTTTTACGGGAATGTAAGTGCGCCTCTCAGGGTGGTGAACCGCAAGGTGATTGTCCCGACGGAGCAGGAGATAATGAATAACAGCCGTGCACGCAGCGCCAGGCTCAGGATAGCGGAGAAGGTTTGAGAAGGATGGGGGAGCCGGGAGACAGATACCAGAATGATATGATTTACCGGGCGATGGAAGATGACCGTCGCTCATCAGGGTATAATCCTGCTGATCATGAGCCTGGCAATCAGGGTCTGGAGGAAGATCAGGCACCAGGCCAGAGGCGAAGCAAGATGTCAGGTCAGACGGAAGATCAGGCACAGGGTCAGATGCGAAACCATGTTCGGGATCAGGTGCATAGTCATGCACAAGTCCAGACTTCAAGGTACTCTGAGGGGCAGGGCACTCAAGCGAAATCTTCGCCCGCTGAGGGCAAAGGTAAAGGCAATGGCAAAAGCAGGGGCATCTTCCTCAAGGGGCTGATAAGCGGAACAGTCATCTCTGACAGCATAATCCTCAAGGATATAAGATACTCTATACTGATAGTGTTGCTGGCAATAATCTTCATTGCCAACAGGTTCAACGCGGAACGTATGGAGCGCGAGATAACCGTGCTCGAACAGGAGGTAAGGGACCTTCGGGCAGAGGCGCTCTCCGTCTCTGCTGACCTTGGGAGCGTGAGCCGCCAGAGTGAGATAACTGATCTGGTGAAGGAACGGGGCCTCGGCCTTGAGGAGCTCCGTGAGCCGCCATACAGAATAGTAGTGAATGAATAACCGGTAAAACTTCAACCGCCCGACAGACAGAACCATACCTGACCCATGAAGAAGACGAACAAACCGAAAGACCAGATTCTTGCCCGTACCGGGGTTATTTACGGTATTGTGGCAGTGATGGCTATCGCCGTCTTCATCCGTATCATCATCCTGCAGTTTGTGCAGTCAGACAAGTGGGCCGCCATGGCTGACAAGGTTGTGTTTCGCAGGCATGTTGACATAGCTGCCAGGGGTGATATCCTCTCTGACGACGGCCGCATCCTGGCCAGCTCAGTCCCGTACTACACTGTCTACATGGACACCCGCAGCTCAGGCATGGCTGACACCACCTGGGCCAACGGCATCAACGGACTCTGCCGCGGTCTCTCGAAGCATGTCGGCGGCAACACACCCGAGGGGTGGAAGAATGCCCTCACCAGTGCACGCAAGCGTGGAGACAGGTATTACCTTGTCAGGAGACATGTGAGTTACGAGACACTCAAGCATCTGAAGGAGCTCCCGATCTTCCGTGAAGGCAGATTCCGCGGCGGTCTGCTCTACCAGCCTGAAAACAGGCGCATTATGCCAAACGGACTTCTCGCGAGGCGAACAATAGGATATATCACGGAGGACACGCTCGCGAACATCGTCGGCATTGAGGGATCATTCAACAGTTATCTCGCGGGGAAGGACGGGCTGAAGGTGCAGCAGCGCCTGACAGGAGGAGCATGGATTGATGTTGATAACCTCGGGACGATACACGCCCGCCCCGGGAATGACATTGTCACCACCATCGATCTTGACCTTCAGGATGCGACAGAGAACGCTTTGTACAAGCAGCTCGTGAAACACAAGGCCCATCACGGTTGTGCCGTGGTGATGGAGGTGAAGAGCGGCGACATCAAAGCCATCGCAAACCTCGAGACAGGCTCTGACGGATTATATCATGAGACCTATAACTACGCCGTCGGCGAAAGCACGGAGCCCGGCTCAACCTTCAAGCTGATGTCGATGATCGTTGCACTGGAAGATGGAGTCATCGATCTTCATGATACAATCAACACCGGCGACGGCACTGTAAAGTATTATGACAAGGTGATACGTGATCATGAGGATAAGGGGCTGGGCAAAATCACTGCCCGCGAGGTGTTTGAGCACTCCTCAAACGTGGGAACCGCCAAAATCATCTACGATAACTACAAGGACAACCCCCGCCGGTACGTTGACCGTCTCTGTTCGATGATGATCAACAAGCCTCTCGGCCTGCAGATCAAGGGTGAGGGTAAGCCCGTCATCCGTGCTCCGGGCGACAAGCTCTGGTCAGGTGTCTCGCTGCCAATGATGTCATACGGTTACGAGGTGCAGATGACTCCCCTGCAGATACTTACTTTCTATAATGCCGTGGCCAACGGCGGCAGGATGGTAAAGCCCAGGTTTGTCACTGAGGTCAGGGATGGCAACCGGGTAGTGAAATCGTTTGGCACCGAGGTGATCACCAATGCCATCTGCTCCCGGTCCACCATCCGCAAGGCGCAGTCGCTCCTCGAAGGTGTCGTTGAAGATGGCACCGCCAAAAACCTGAAGAACAGCAATTACAAAATTGCGGGCAAAACCGGCACGGCGCAGATAGCAAACGCCAGACACGGATACCGCTCAGGCTCAGGGATATCATACCAGGCATCGTTTGTGGGTTACTTCCCCGCTGATAATCCGCTCTACTCCTGTATTGTGGTTGTCAATTCACCTTCCAACCGGGTCTATTACGGGAACGTGGTATCGGGTCCCGTATTCAAGGAGATTGCTGACAAGGTTTATGCAAACAGCTTTTATCGTGATCTCCGTGCACTCAACCCGGAGGGTGATGAAAAGGTTTCGCTTCGCGAAGCTGCAAGTGAAGTGGGAAAGAATGACCTCACGGTTGCCGGGGGGGTCATGCCGAATGTGGTGGGGATGGGTTTGCGCGATGCGGTTTACATGCTTGAGAACAGCGGGCTGCGGGTGCATTACACCGGTCGCGGAAGGGTGGTGAAGCAGTCGCCACAGCCCGGAGTCAGGGTGTCCAGGGGAGCAACGGTGGCAGTAGAACTGAGGTTGAGATGAGCGTCAGTCAGGGATACAGGTGCAGATGAGATGAAAATGAAGTGATGAAGGAGTTAAAACATATACTGAAGGAGCTGAGTGTAACACAGATCTACGGAGATCAGGCAAAGCTTATCACCGCTGTTACGGCTGACTCGCGTGAGGTAAAGGCGGGAAGCCTTTTTATAGCTGTTCGTGGCACGAAGTGCGATGGTCATGCATTCATCAGTCAAGCCGTGGAGGCAGGCGCTGCCGCTGTTATCTGTGAGCAGCTTCCGGAAGTCCTTCATGAGGGTGTGACCATGATCGTTGTAGATGACTCTGCTGCTGCAACAGGCATGGCAGCCTCGGCCTTCTATGACCATCCCTCGCGCAGGCTGAGACTCACGGGCATCACCGGCACCAACGGCAAGACCACCATAGCCACGCTTCTTTATAAAATGTTCGATGTGCTGGGTTACAAGTGCGGCCTCCTCTCCACGGTCTGCAACTATGTCTTCCGCACACGGTGCGAAGCCACCCACACAACCCCTGATCCGGTCAGGCTCAATGCCCTTCTTGCCGCGATGGTTGATAAGGGATGTGAGTATGTATTTATGGAGGTGAGCTCCCATGCCGTTGAGCAGAAGCGCATTGCCGGGCTCCATTTTGCCGGAGGCATTTTTACCAACCTTACACATGACCATCTCGATTACCACGGGACTTTTGACAATTACCTGGCAGCCAAGAAGAAGTTCTTTGACGGGCTCACGCCCGAAGCGTTTGCACTTGTCAACAACGATGACCGCAACGGGAGCGTCATGATACAGAACTGCAGAGCCTCGAAGCATACCTTCAGCATGCGCGGCATGGCCGACTTCCGGTGCAACATAATAGAACAGGGATTCGGGGGAATGCTCCTGAAGATCAACGGCACCGAGGTATGGACCCGTTTCATAGGCGACTATAACGCATCAAACCTGCTGGCCGTTTTTGGCGGAGCCATTCTGCTTGGAGCAGATAAAGAGGAGGTGCTGCCGGTACTCAGCAGCCTTCGTCCTGTTGACGGCCGCATGGAGGTTATCCGCTCTGACATGGGAGTAATCGGCATAGTTGACTATGCACATACCCCTGACGCGGTAGAGAACGTGATTGAAGCCATTAACAGGCTGCGTCAGGGTGCAGGCAGGCTGATAGTAGTGGTAGGAGCGGGAGGCGACCGTGACCGGACGAAGCGGCCGGTGATGGCACGTATTGCCGCTGCGGGTGCTGACAGGCTGATACTGACCTCCGACAATCCCCGCAGCGAGGACCCTGACACCATTATTGATGAGATGCAGGCCGGCCTTGCACCGGATGCTGTCTCTAAGATGATACGCATCACCGGCCGCGCCGATGCCATAAGGGCTGCAGTGATGCTGGCCACGCCGGGTGACATCGTGCTGGTTGCAGGCAAGGGGCATGAGACCTACCAGGAGATTAAGGGTGTGAGACATCACTTCGATGACAGGGAGGAACTGCGCAAAGCATTTAAAATGAGTTGACATGCTGTACTATCTCTTCAGATATCTTGACACATTGGGTTTCCCCGGCGCAGGGGTTTTCAACTACATCTCATTCAGGTCTGCCGCAGCTGTCATTACCTCCCTGCTGATTGCCATGCTGATCGGCAAAAGGATCATTTATTTCCTGCAGCGCAAACAGATAGGGGAGACAATCCGCAACCTCGATCTCGAGGGACAGTACCGCAAGCAGGGCACCCCCTCAATGGGCGGCCTTATCATAATAGCATCCATCCTCGTGCCGGTGCTTCTTTTCGCCAGGCTCGACAACGTCTATATCATCCTGATGATCATAACCACAATCTGGGTGGGATTCATCGGGTTCATGGATGATTACATCAAGATATTCAAAAAGAACAAAGAGGGGCTCCCCGGCAGGTTCAAGATACTCGGACAGACAGGGCTTGGTCTGATAGTAGCTCTGACCCTCTATCTGAGCGACGATGTTGTTGTGCGCATAAATGTCACTCCGCCGGCAGGAGTCACCGTGGCTACGGCTGATGCCGCGTATGATGATCCGGCCGGTACTGCTGATAATCAAATCGTTGAGCTCCAACAACACTCTACAGCCGTTAATGTCAAGTCGACCAAGACAACCATCCCCTTCGTGAAGAACAATGAGTTTGACTATGCGTGGCTTGTTCCCTTCGCCAGGGGCAAAACAAAACAACTGCTTGGCTGGCTGGTCTTTATGGCTATGGTGGTATTTGTGGTTGTTGCCGTTTCGAACGGGGTTAACCTGACTGATGGCCTCGACGGACTGGCGACGGGTACCAGCGCCGTGGCGGGAGTGACGCTCGGGATTCTGGCATATGTATCGGGTAACATCATCTATGCCAGCTACCTTAACATAATGTACCTGCCGAATATCGGCGAGCTGGTGATCTTTGCCGCCGCCTTCGCGGGAGCCCTTGTGGGGTTCTTGTGGTATAACTCCTACCCGGCACAGGTATTTATGGGCGATACCGGCAGCCTGACCCTCGGAGGGATCATTGCCGTCTTCGCCATCGTGATAAGAAAAGAGCTTTTGATACCAATCCTCTGCGGAATCTTCTTCGTGGAGAGCCTCTCGGTGATGCTGCAGGTAAGCTGGTTTAAAAGAACCAGACGGAAATATGGCGAGGGGAGGCGCATTTTCCTGATGGCGCCGCTGCATCACCACTATCAGAAGAAGGGATATGCTGAACCAAAGATAGTTACACGTTTCTGGATTGTGGCAATAATACTGGCTGTGATCAGCGTGGTGACACTGAAAACAAGATAGAAAGAGAACCAGGCCCGGTGGCATTGCAGATACGGCAGAGAATGAACCAGGCGGGGTGCGGGTGAAGAGAAGAGAGAATGAATCAGGCGGGGTGTGAGTGAAGAGAAGAGAGGATGAACCAGGCTGGGTGCGGGTGAAGAGAAGAGAGGATGAACCAGGATGGGTGCGGGTGAAGAGAAGAGAGAATGAACCAGGCGGGGTACGACTGACAAGAAGATAGAATGAACAAAAGAATTGTAATACTGGGTGCGGGAGAGAGCGGTACGGGATCAGCCGTGCTGGCTCAGCAGAAGGGATTTGATGTTTTCGTGAGTGACAGTGGCACGGTAAAGGAAAAGTACCGTGAGATACTGGTCTCTCACAACATCTCTTTTGAAGAGGGAAAGCACACCCCTGAGCTGATTATGAACGCTGCGGAGGTGATCAAGAGCCCGGGCCTGCTCGAGGATAACCCGCTTGTTGTGGCCATCCGGGAGAAGGGCATACCGGTGATTTCCGAGATAGAATTTGCCGGCCGTTATACTGATGCTCTCAAGATATGTGTGACCGGAAGCAACGGGAAGACCACAACCACCAACCTGATCTATCACATGATGAAGAAGGCCGGGCTCAACGTGGCCATGACCGGGAACGTGGGAAACAGCTTCGCGATGGCGGTGGCAGAGGGCGGATATGATTACTACGTGATAGAACTCAGCAGCTTCCAGCTTGATGGAATGTATGACTTCAGGGCAGAAATCGCCATTCTGATGAACATCACCCCTGACCATCTCGACAGGTATGGCCATGAGATGCAGAACTACGTCGACTCCAAGATGAGAGTGATTCAGAACCAGACCGCAGCTGACAATTTCATCTGGTGTGCAGATGATCCGGTGACTGCCCGTGAGGTGGCCGCGCGCATCATCAACGCCCGTTCCCTTCCATTCTCCATTGACAGGTGCGAGGGGATGGCAGCATGCATTGAAAACGAAAACATGATTCTAAACATAACCCAAAAAACCAGCCTTATGACCATTCACGACCTGGCGCTGAAAGGACGCCACAATACCTACAACTCGATGGCCGCGGCTATCGCCGGAAAGGTTCTGAAAATCCGCAAGGTGACAATACGCGAGAGTCTGGCAGACTTCCAGGGAGTAGAGCACCGGCTGGAGTCAGTCATCATGGTGGCAGGCATCAATTTCATCAATGATTCGAAGGCGACCAATGTCAACTCCACCTGGTATGCCCTTGAATGCGTGAAAACCGATGTGGTGTGGATCGCCGGAGGCATTGACAAGGGGAATGACTACAGCGAGCTCAACACCGTGGTAAAGGAGAAGGTGAAGGCCATCGTTTGCCTCGGCAGGGATAACTCGAAGATCATCAGTGCCTTTAGCGATTTGGTCCCCACCATCGTCGAGACAGGCTCGATGGAGGAGGCGGTCAAGTCAGCTTATTATCTCGCTCACAAGGGCGATACGGTGCTGCTGTCGCCGGCGTGTGCCAGCTTCGACCTGTTCAATAATTATGAGGATCGCGGGCAGCAGTTTAAAATGTGTGTGAAGAATCTGTAGGGGTGACGGAAATGCTAAGAGAGGGTAAAAAGGGAGGAACACCCGGGAGGAGAATGAGAAGGGATTACTGATGAAGCAAAAATGATAGTATGGCGGATGTGACGATAAAAAGGTTTTTTAAGGGCGACAGGTATCTGTGGGGCCTCATCGCCTTCTTCATGCTGCTGTCGCTGCTGTCGGTCTACAGCTCGTCGGTCAGCGTGGCCTATGCGTCGCATCACGGAAACACCTTCTATTTTCTCCGCTCCCAGTTCATCATGCTGATGCTGGGTCTGCTGATCATTGTTGTCACCCACTGGATACCTTATATCAGATATATGCAGTTTGCCACCATAGGGCTGGTTGTGGCGATACTGCTTCTTGTGATTACGCTTTTCGCAGGGGTGAGCATCAACCAGGCAACCCGCTGGCTTGAGATACCTGTGATCGGGTTGAGACTCCAGACCTCTGACCTTGCGAAGGTGGCGCTTGTGATTTACCTGGCGCGGGGACTGACTGTATATCAGCATGAGCTGAACAATTTCAGGGTGGTGACCATGAAGCTGGTGGTGCCGGTCGGGATAGTCTGTGTACTGATCATGTCGGAGAACCTCTCCACCGCTGTCATGATCTTCATGATCAGCATGATCATACTTTTTATCGGCCGTATTCCCATTAAGTTTATCCTGGCCTATGTGGGTCTGGGGGTGGCAGTGGTGATACTCTTTGCCTCGCTGCTGCTTGTCTTCAAGAAGGATAACAACCGTGTGCAGGTATGGAAGAACCGTATTGAGGCACGTATCAACAAAGAGAACTCTGCCGATGCCAACTATCAGGCAAACCAGGCCAATATAGCCATCTCCACGGGCAAAATCTTCGGCAAGCTGCCCGGCAAGAGCACCCAGAGAAACCTCCTTCCGCAGTCGAACTCCGACTTCATCTTTGCGATCATTGTAGAGGAGTACGGGCTCTTCGGAGCGGTAATAGTGATAATGGCTTACCTGGCGCTGATGTACCGGGGGGTGCAGATAGCGCGAAAATGTGATTATGCGTTCCCGGCCCTGATGGTGCTGGGGCTGACGGTAATGATAGTATTACAGGCTTTCCTGCACATGATGGTGGCTGTGGGGATCGCACCGGTGACGGGGCAGACGCTGCCGATGATAAGCTGGGGACGCACCTCGGTGATAGTGATCAGCTTTGCACTGGGTGCGATGCTGAGCGTATCGAGGGTAATGAATGCGCGGGAGCGGCAGGAGAGACTATCTGAAGAGGAACAGACAGATAAAATCCCGGCATGACCGGCAAAGGGAAGAAACAGATGAATTACAGATAACCATGGGCAACAGAAACATAAGGATCATCATCAGCGGGGGCGGCACCGGCGGTCATCTCTTCCCGGCTATTGCCATTGCCAATGCTCTGCGGAGGATAGAGCCGGATGTGAGGATCCTGTTTGTGGGCGCCGAGGGAAAGATGGAGATGCAGAAGGTACCCGATGCCGGTTATGAGATTGTGGGGCTGCCGGTGTCCGGACTGGTCAGAAGTGGCAGCATCAGGAATATCAGCGTTGCTTTCAGGCTCTTCCGCAGCATGATCAGGGCAGGGCAGATAATCAAAAAGTTTGATCCTGATGTCGTTGCAGGAGTGGGTGGATATGCATCAGGACCGGTCCTGAAACAGGCACAGCAGCGTCATATACCGACTCTGATACAGGAGCAGAACAGCTATGCAGGTGTCACAAACAAGCTGCTGGCCAGGAGAGCCGTACGTATCTGCGTGGCCTATGAGGGGATGGAAAAGTATTTCCCGAAGGAGAAGATAATGCTTACGGGCAATCCTGTCAGGCAGGTATATGACAACCTCGCCTCGTTGCGCGGGGAGGCTCTCAGGTATTTTAACCTGGATCCGGAGATGCCGGTGATACTGCTTCTTGGCGGGTCACTTGGCGCCGGCACGCTGAATGACAGTGTGTGTGGCAGCATGGACCTTATTGAGACATCGGGGAAGCAGATGATCTGGCAGACCGGCAGCCATTATTATGACCGTATGCGCGATGCGGCTGAGGCCAGGGGTGTAACCCGCATCAGGGTCAACGGCTTCATCAGCCGCATGGAGCTGGCCTATGCCGCCGCAGACGTAATAATCTCGCGTGCCGGCGCCGGTACAATCTCAGAGCTGGCACTGGTGGGCAAACCGGTGATACTGGTCCCATCGCCAAACGTGGCGGAAGACCACCAGACGCACAACGCGATGGCGCTGGTGAACAGGGAGGCAGCACTGCTGGTGCGCGATGCGGATGCCCGGGATAAGCTTGTTGAAACTGCTCTGGAGCTTGTTGATGACAGCACAAGGCGAAACTCACTGTCAGAGAACATCAGGAAGATGGCAATCCGCGATGCAGATGAGGTGATTGCCAGGGAAGTATTGAAAATGGTGAAGAGATAATATGACGCCTCCCGGTGAACAAGAAGTGATAATCAGGGCGAAGAACGGAAAAAACGATAGAAGAGAGAAAAAAACAGGGAACTACCAGAGAGAAAACAGGGAACCACCAGAGAGAAAACAGGACAAAAGAAAAGTGACGGATAGTTAAATACAGAATAGCTGATGAGGGGACTGACAAACATAGAGGGTATCTATTTCCTGGGGATAGGAGGGATAGGAATGAGCGCGCTGGCGCGCTATTTTCTGTCACAGGATTACATCATCTGCGGGTATGACCGTACCAGGAGCAAGCTTACCGATGCTCTCACGGAGGAGGGGTGCATCATAACCTATGAAGACAGCATTGACTCTCTTCCCGTGCTGTTTTCGGAGCCTTCCGGGAATGACCGGGTGCTGATAGTCTACACCCCTGCGATACCCGGGGAGAGCATACTCCTTAACTTCTTCAGGAACAACGGATATACCATATACAAGCGTGCCGAGATTCTCGGGGTAATATCCGGTGAAACCGATGCAATTGCCGTGGCAGGAACCCATGGAAAGACCACCGTGAGTACTATGACTGCCCATTGGCTGAGCTCTTCGCCGGTTGGTTGTTCAGCCTTCCTTGGTGGCATATCCGTAAATTACAATACCAACCTGCTTCTCTCCGAAAGCCGCTATACGGTGATGGAGGCAGATGAGTTCGACAGGTCTTTCCTGCATCTCTCTCCTCTCATCGCGGTGGTTACCGCAATTGATCCTGATCACCTTGATATATACGGCACAGCCGAGTCGATGGTTGAAGCCTACGAAGAGTTCTGTCACCGGGTTCGTCCCGGAGGGACACTCATCCTCAATGAAAACATTGCATCATCGCTCTCGCTTCCGGGCGATGTCAACATTTATACTTACGGAACCGGTGCGGAAGCCTCGTTCAGGGCTGAATCAGTCAGGAAGGAGGAGGGGAGCTACACATTTGACATTATCACTCCTGGTGAGTCGGTCAGGAATGTCCGCATCCATCTTCCGGGCATGGTAAATATACTTAATGCCACCGCAGCATCTGCAGCAGCCTGGTGTGCAGGCGTTTCACCCGAAATCATACGGAGTGCTGTTGGTTCTTACCGTGGAGTGCGCCGCCGGTTTGACGTCAGATACTCCGGCAATGATATAATCTACATTGATGACTACGCACATCATCCGCAGGAGATAAACGCGCTTGTCAGTGCCGTACGCGACTTCTGGCCAGGGAAGCATGTCACCGGCATTTTCCAGCCGCATCTCTACAGCCGTACGCGCGATTTCGCCGATGGCTTCGCGGAGGCACTCAGCAGGCTCGACGAAATAATACTGCTGACACTCTATCCCGCGAGGGAAATGCCAATCCCGGGTGTCTCCTCGGATATGATCGCGGGAATGATGAAGAACCGGAATGTGAAGGTTGTGACGAAGGAGGAGCTGTTGCCTGCTTTGAATAGTGTGAAAAAGGGCCTGTTGCTGACTATCGGCGCAGGCGATATAGACAGATTTGTTGAACCGATAACAGAAATGCTGAAAAGCAGGAATGTTTGAGACAGAGGCATAAGGGATGAGTGTTTATGAGAATAGTAACCATCAACAGAAATGCTGAAAAGCAGAAATGCTTGAGTCAGAGGTATAACGAATGAGAATTCTGATGAAGACAGTGACAATTAACTGAAATACTGAAGAATAGAAACGCTTGATACAGAGGAGGAACGGATGAGTATTTTGATGAGAATAGTGACCATTATTACCGGAGCAGCACTGTTCCTTACCCCGGTATTCATCAGCAAAATGACGGCTGATGCAATATGCGAGGGAGTGGTCATTAACCTTGCTGACTCGTCAAAGCACCAGTTCGTTACCAACAATGACATCATGAATGCACTGAGAGCCACAGGCATCAGGGTTACCGGCCAGAAGATCAGAGATATACCCTTGACGAAGCTCGAAGAGCGGGTGAAGGCATTCACCGAGCTGAGGGTGGCGGAAGTCTACATCTCCGAAGACATGAAGCTTCACGTATACGGTAACCAGCGGGAGCCGGTGATGAGGGTGATGGCATCGTACGGAGGTGATTTCTTCATTGACCGCGAAGGTGTCATCATGAGGAGGCATAATCTTTACACACCCAACCTGCATATCCTGGAGATTGATATGGTCTTTAATTCCGAGCAGATGACCGGCACAAACATTTTTGAGTCGGAGAAGACCGCAAACCTTGCGCAAGCCTTTGAGCTGGTGAACTATATACGTGGAGACAGCTTCTGGAACGGGATGATTGACCAGCTCAGCATGAGTCGTGACGGACGGGTAACACTGGTGCCCCATGTGGGCAATCACACCGTGAAAATGGGTCGGGTTGAAAATTATGAAGAGAAGCTGCACAACCTCCGTGTTTTTTACCGCCAGGCGATGCCCGTAGCAGGGTGGGACAGGTACAGGGTGATAAATGTTGAGTACAAGGGGCAGGTTGTCTGCCAGAGAAGATAGATAAAACGCAGAAGATATATGAAATGCATGACTGATTCAGGAGAGTGTGACTTATGTGAACTGGAAATGATAATTGTTGAACAACCATATAATTGAATTATGAGCAATAAAGATCAGTTAGTAGCAGCCATTGACATTGGCACGACGAAGATCGTTGCTATTGTAGGGCGCAGTGACGGCAACGGGGGTATTGAGATACTCGGACTTAGCAACACACCCTCTACAGGGGTCAAGCGCGGTGTGGTGCTTAACATTGAAGAGACGGTGAGGGCCATTCGAACCACCGTAGATGACCTTGAAGAAAGAACAGGCCTCGTCCTTACCGACGTCTTTGTCGGTATCGCCGGCAGGCACATCAAAAGCAAGATGGCCCGCGGTTATATCACGCGCGACTCCCATGAGACGGAGATTGACATAAACGACATACGCCGTCTGACGGCTGACATGTACAAGCTCCCCATTGATGTGGGTGAGGAGATAATTCATGTCATACCGCAGACCTATATCGTTGACAACGAGTCGGGTATAAACAATCCCATCGGTATCTGCGGCAAGAGGCTGGAGGCCAACTTCCATATCGTGATAGGGCAGATTGCCTCGGCGCGCAACACCGAGAGGTGTATAAACAAGGCAGGAATGAACCTGATGAGCCTCATGCTCGAGCCACTGGCATCATCCGAAGCCGTGCTGACCGATGAAGAGAAAGAGGCAGGCGTGGTGCTGGTTGACATCGGCGGAGGAACCACTGATGTGGCCATCTACTATGACAACGTCATCAGGCACACGGCTGTTATTCCGTTTGGCGGCAATATGGTTACTGCTGACATCCGCGAGGGTTGCTCCATACTGCAGAAGCAGGCCGAGGACCTGAAGATCAAATTCGGCTTTGCCATTGGCGACATCGCTCCGGAAAACAAGGTGGTTTCAATTCCCGGCATCGCCGGACGTGAGCCCAAGGAAATCTCCTTCAAGAATCTGGCATACATCATCCAGAGCCGTATGGAGGAGATACTCGATGCAGTCAACTACGAGATACAGAATTCCGGCTTCGCCGAAAAACTTACCGCAGGAGTGGTTGTCACCGGCGGCGGCGCGATGCTGAAGAACCTTCCGCAGCTGGTCAGGTTCAAAACCGCGATGGATGTGCGCATCGGTCATCCCAACGTTCATCTCACAGGAAAGGGCAGGGATGAGATCAGCCAGCCGATGTACGCCACCAGCGTGGGCCTGATACTCCAGGGGATTGAATATCTGGAGGAGACCAGAACCTTCACTCGCATCGGCGTGAAAAATCAGGAGCCGGTGGCAGAGCACCAGCAGCCGATGCATACACCTCCGCCCGTGAAAGAGGAACCTGCAGAGGTGGAACATGATGAACTGTTCCACGACGGGCAACGGCGGACCGGCAAGTTTCTGGGTGACAGGCTGCGGGGTCTATGGGATAAGATCATTGAGGCTACAGACGAGAAACTTGATGATACACCTACAAAATAAGATGAAGCCATGTCAGATGATCTAATGAATTTTGACCTGCCCGTTGACAGGTCATCAATAATAAAGGTCCTGGGCATTGGTGGCGGCGGAGGCAATGCTGTCAACCACATGTACCGGAAGGGCATCAAGGATGTCAACTTCATCGTTTGCAACACTGACCTTCAGGCTCTTATGAATAGCCCGGTGCCGGTCAGGGTGCAGTTGGGAGAGACCACCACCGAGGGTCTCGGTGCGGGAAGTCAGCCTGAGAGAGGTCGTGCTTCCGCCATAGAGAACATGGAAGATGTCATGAAAGCGCTTTCAGGCAACACCAAGATGGTCTTCATCACAGCAGGCATGGGAGGAGGTACCGGTACCGGGGCAACTCCCGTGATAGCACAGGCCTGCAAGGATGCAGGATTCCTCACCGTTGCCGTGGTTACCATCCCGTTCCGCTCAGAGCTGAATCAGCGTATCAAGCTGGCAATAAGCGGTATAAACGAACTGAGAGACAAGGTTGATTCGCTCATTGTAATCAATAATGAACGGTTGAGGCAGATATACGGCGATGAGGGTGTATCGGCCGCATTTGCACGGGCTGATGATGTGCTGGCGAATGCCGTGAAGGGAATAGCCGAGATAATTACCTGCACCGGTTATATAAATGTCGATTTTGCCGATGTTGACACGGTGATGCGTGACTCGGGTGTTGCGTTGATGGGAATAGGCAATGCCTCCGGCGAGGAGCGTGCCACCAGGGCTATTGAGGCTGCACTTACTTCGCCGTTGCTGAGCTCCAGTGACATCACCGGGGCACGAAGCCTGCTTCTGAACATCAAGTCGGGCACCGGAGCCAACGAGATCACCATGGATGAGCTTGGAGAGCTGACTGATTATGTATATGAGACCGTATCTGATGATGCGCTGATAATAAGAGGATTGTCAACTGATGAGGAGCTTGGTGATGCCATCAGTGTCACTGTTGTTGCAACCGGCTTCGAGGAGTGTGCTGACCTGGAGGGAGTCAAACCCAACCTCAGGAAGGAGGTTGTCAGCCTGAATTCAGCTCCGCCGCAGCCAGGCCACGCCGACGCCGCCTCTGAGAATGACGGTCAGTATATCGTGCGGTCTACCCGTGCCTCTGACAGGGCCATTCCCCCTCACAGCGCCTCCTTCAACCAGGGAGTGATTGATTTCGAGCCTGACGGTGACATTGATATTTCGCCCGCTCCTGCCCGCCCCGCCCAGCAGGCGCCTGACAGGAACGTGGGGACGCTGCGCAAGCTGAAGCACATGCAGAATGTTATCAGGAACGAAGGGCTCTCCACCCAGTCGATGAGTGACAATATCGAGGATTTCGAGGAGGTGCCGGCCTATGTGAGAAAGAAGATCACCATCCACAATGCCAGCAAGGCGGCGGGGAGCAAGGTGTCGAAGTTCACCCTTACCCTCGATGAGGATAACCAGCCTGTCATCAGGGAAAATAATGCATATCTGAATGACAATGTAGACTGATTTTGTTTTTTGCTATTATATGGTTGTTGTTCACCGGAGCCGGGCAGAGTTTTCTGACCCGGCTCCTGCTTTTTCTGATCCGGCCCCTGCTTTGTGTGCCCGGCTCCTGCTTTGTGCGCCCGGCTCCTGCTTTATGTGCCCGGCTCCTGCTTTGTGCGCCCGGCCCCTGCTTTTTCTGACCGGCCCCTGCTTTTTTCTGACCCGGCTCCTGCTTTTTCTGACCCGGCTCCTGCTTTTTCTGACCCGGCCCCTGCTTTTTTCTGATCCGGCTCCAACAATTTTGTAAAAGCCGTCTCCTTTTTCTTCATCCTCAAGCTCAACTCAACTGCAATGCAACTTTTTCAGTAAATTTGCCGGTGATGCGCAGAGTGCCGCTGTATATAGCTTCTTTCCTTCTGTTCCTCCCGCTTACGCTGGCAGGACAGGAGCCTGACACCCTCAGGGCTGTCGTCAGGAGCGATACTGCAACGGTGACCCGGAGCGACACAACTGCTGTGGTGCAGCAAGATACCACTACGGTGACCCGCAGCGATACCACTACGGTGACCCGGAGCGATACAACTGCAGTGATGCAGAGTGACACGGCAGCAGTGACGCAGCGAGATACCACTGCGGTGACCCGGAGCGATACAACCCGTACTCACAAAGAGCGCGGGCTGCCGGGGGCACTTCCTGCAGAGGCCGGTGCCCGGCCCGGCATTCCTGACGCGGAAACTGGCGCGGAGATTGACACCACATTCACTACCGCCTCCCGCCAGTGGACCCTCTCATCCGACTTCACCACCGAGATACCGGTGGTGCTTGACACCGCTTTCTCGCTGTTTCACCGCTACAGGATAACAGACAGTTACTCGGATTTCAATGCCTACACCGGCAACTACGGCCTGCCCCTGTACCAGATCAATTTCTTTGACCGTGAATGGAAGCCTGACAGGTATCTCTATGCCCACTACCTGCCCTTTATGTTCACCCCGTTGAACACCCTCTTCATCAATACCCGTGTTCCCTTCACCGAGCTGAAGTGGTCAAACGGCGGGGCAAGGAGCGTGGCCGAGCAGACATTCAGGATCAGGCACTCGCAGAATGTCAACAGGAAACTCAACATCGGCCTCATTTATGATATAGTTTACAATATCGGCCAGTATAAACTGCAGAAGGCCATAGACAAGAACTTCCTGCTGCATGGCTCCTACAATTCAAATGATTATAATGCATATGCTTCCGCGGGCATCAATAACCATGAGTCAGGGGAGAGCGGCGGCATGATTTCAAAGGATGACCTTAAGCAGTATAATCCTGAGGGTGTTCCATTCCGTCTCAGTGATCTCAGCAGCGCGAAGAGCACCCTTAAGAACCGCTATCTGATGCTGGTACAGCGGTATGCCCCGGGAGGCAGGCGTGACACCGTCACCGGCGAGGTACTGAAAAGCGGTCCCATCACTTTCTCACATATCGGCATACTTGAGTGGAGCAAGAGAGGTTACATTGACAAATATCCCGCTGCTGACCTGTATGACACCATAATGATAAACAGGAGTGTCACTGCCGATTCGCTTCAGGAGCGTATTCTCTCCAATACCCTGCGTGTGGATTTCGCCGCAGGGCGAACCGACCGTTTCAGGATAGGAGCCGGTGCAGGGATAAGGAGTGAACTCCGCTCATACGGCCAGATTATGCCCGGAGATACACTTACCAGACCCGATACGGTCAGGAGAAAGATGAATTCCCTTGTCCTGACAGGAAAAGTTTTCAACAACATTGGAAGCAAGTTTGGATGGTCGGCCTCCGGTGATCTCTGGTTCCAGGGGTACCGGGCAGGTGACTTCATCGTTGACGGCCGCATATACAAGGAGTTTGAGACACGCCGGCGTGGTATGATTACCTGGGATGCAACAGGCACAATTGCCAGTTATACCCCGTCATTCTGGTACTATTCATGGGGCTCCAACAACTTCGCCTGGCAGCTTGACCATAAACGTGAGTTCAGGCTCATTGCAGGCTCATCTCTGAAGTGGCCCGATCTAAAATTTAGCCTGAAGTTCAACTATGCCATTGTTGATAACTTTATAGGTATGGGAACAGGCTCTCTCCCTTACCAGCATGAGGGAGGCCTCTCTCTTCTTGCGCTCACCGCGAAGAAGGAATTTGTAGTATGGAAGCTGCACCTTGACAATACCCTCTTACTGCAGCAGAGCACTAATACTGATGTTCTTGATCTTCCGCTAGTTACGGCACGCAGTGCCTTCTTTTTCGACCATGTTTTCAGGTTTAAATCAACCGGAGGGGAACTAAGCCTTCAACTGGGGGCAGAGGCAATGATCCATACTCTCTATGATGCAATGAGTTACATGCCTGCAACGGGCAGATATTTTAACCAGAATGACGGAAAAACGGGCAATTATCCTTTCGTAAACGCCTTTATCAATCTGAAGATAAAAAGAACCAGAATTTTCGTCATGGCTGATCATCTGAATTCGGGCCTGACCGGGTATGAATATTTCCTTGTTCCGGGTTATCCTCTGAATATCAGAATGATAAAATACGGACTGGCATGGACTTTCTATGATTAAAATTATTTTATCTTTGCGCCGTCAATAATTCCTGTTATTAGGGAATTGAATTGTCGGACTAATTGTTTAGGTATTGAGGAAGTTAATTTCGTTCTTGTTTATTGCTTTTTTGTCAGTTATCTCCTGTGAAAAGGGGAACCGAAGGGTTTATACGGAGAGAGTTCTGCCAAGGGACCTTGACGCAATACTCGCTGAAGGCAAGATCAGGGCGGTAACCAATATAAACCAGACGAGCTATTTCATCTATAATGGAGAGCCGATGGGCTTTCATTTCGAATTGCTCAAAAAGTTTGCAGATCACCTGGAACTTGAACTTGAGATAATTACGAGCAATGATATAGATGAAGCGCTTGAGTATCTCCGGTCAGGCGAGGCTGATCTCGTGGCTATCGGTCTAAGTATAAATGCAGACCGAAAGGAGATGATGCAGTTTACCGAGCCCCTGATTCAGTCGAGTCAGCTGTTGGTGCAGCGCAAACCCAACGGGTGGGAAAAGATGACAGAAGAGGCAGTCGCGGAAAAGCTGGTAAGAAACCAGCTTGATCTTGCGGGGAAAACAATCTATGTACAGAAGGGATCATCATATGCTCAGCGTCTCTATAATCTTGAGCGTGAGTCAGGTATTGACATAGGCATCATAGAGGTTCCCTATGATGCAGAGGAGCTCGCCCGCCAGGTGGGCAGGGGAGAGATAGAATACACAATATGTGACGACTACATGTCGAACATCATCGCTACTCTCTATCCCGTTCTTGACATGTCAACTCCAGTGAGCTTCCCTCTTAATATTGCGTGGAGTGTGAGGAAAGAGGGTACCGGCGCCCTTGTCGAAAAGCTTAACGGGTGGATCACCGGGTTTAAAACCACACGTGAGTATGCCAGGCTTGAGAGGAAGTATTTCAGCGGATTACAGCCCGCATCCATGGCCCTTTCGGAATATTTTGCCACCAACTCTTACGGCAAGGTGTCACCGTATGATGACATCATCAAGCATTATGCTGACACCATTGGTTGGGACTGGCGTCTTGTTGCAGCCCTGATCTACCAGGAGTCGAGGTTTAACCCGTCGGTCACTTCGCCCCGCGGGGCCTACGGCCTGATGCAGGTGATGCCTTCCACCGGGCGGCACTTCGGGTTTGACGTGAAGAGATCGGTTGAAAACAACATCCGCGCCGGCGTCAGCTATATCAGGATGCTCGACAGGTTATTCAGCCAGTGGGTGAGTGATCCCGATGAGAGGGTGAAGTTCATTCTTGCCAGTTACAATGCCGGTCATGGACATGTGATTGATGCAATCAGGCTTGCCGAGAAGAACGGGCTTGATCCGGGCAGGTGGGATGACAACGTGTCACTTTTCCTGGAGAGGAAGGCTGATCCGGCGTTTTATGCCGATCCGGTGGTGAGAAACGGCAGGCTGAAGCAGGGTGTGCAGGTCAACGCTTATGTGGCGGATATCCTGAAGCGGTACAAGCATTACCGGAACATCAAGTAGCGATACACTGCCTGACCTTTTGCCGGAGGGCTTTCGCACTAACTGCCCCCCCCGCAGGAACCTATACACTGTCTGATCCCCCTACTGGGAACCTGCTCACTGATTGCCCGACCGTCCCCCTTCGGTTGGCTCCTGGCATTGCCCCCATCGCGGGAACCTTCGCACTAACTGCCCCCCCCGCAGGAACCTATACACTGTCTGGCTCCCACGGGGAATCGCAGTCATTACTGCCCGCATAACAATACCTTATGTGCCACGCGCGACAGATTCACACAGAACAGACGGGAACAAAACATGGTTGCTAATCATACAGCAGGTATTTTTCCCTCGTGGCGCTGAACCTCTCCAGCCCCTCCTTCCATGACGCCCTTATTTCCGTGGCACTCATGCCGCTGATGATCTGCTCGCGGAGCGTGCTGCTACCGGCCAGGGTGTCAAAATAACCGTTGAAGAAGTTCTCCTTGTCAGGGTATGCCCTGTACATCTCAATTATCCAGTCAAGGTTTATCTCAGGTTTCGGCACCAGGCCGTCAGCTGTCGCATTGCGAAGGTCGATGCCATAGCAGGTCACTCCGTTATGTTTGGGATTGGAAGACCCGAATGAAGGCTGCGGGGTGAAGCTGAATCCCGTATCCGGTATCTCCGGAGCTCCAAGCACCTGGAAAGGAAAACCGGTACCCCTCCCGCATGACAGAACAGTCCCTTCCGAAAAGCAGAGTGACGGGTAGAGATAGACAGAGTTCATGTTGGGAAGGTTAGGTGACGGTATCACCGGCAGCCGGTACATCGTGGCATGGGTGTAGCCGGTACAGCTGATCACCTTCAGGTCGCACCTGATGCCTCCGGCCAGCCACCCCTCACCGTTCACCATGCCGGCATACTCGCCGAAGGTCATTCCATGCACCACCGGTATGGGATGAATTCCCACGAAAGAGCGGTAACTGGCGGTGTCAAGTATTGGTCCGTCAACATAATAACCGTTCGGGTTCGGCCTGTCAAACACCATAAACTGCTTGCCGTTTTCGGCGCATGCCTCCATAACGTAACACATGGTGGTCAGATATGTGTAAAACCTGGTTCCCACATCCTGCAGGTCAAAGAGAACAACATCTATGTCAGCGAGATCTTCCGGCACCGGTTTTTTCTTCGAGGAATAGAGGCTGATGACCGCTATGCCGGTTACCGGATCACTGCCCGAGGTGATCACTGTACCATCGTCGGCAAGGTCTCTGAAACCATGTTCCGGAGCAAAGATCAGACGGATGTCGACACCTTCGGAGAGCAGTGTGTCAACCAGGTGGGTCTTGCTGACCATCGAGGTCTGATTGGCCACCACCGCCACTCTTTTTCCCCTGAGCAGCGGCAGGTACTCGACGGTTCTTTCGGCGCCTGTCATCAGGGTGGTGTTTTCGTTTCCGGCCGAACAGGCCGTAATGACCATTGCTACAATGAGCAGCGGAGTGATTAGTTTTTTCATTTCAGTCAGGTTTCGTGTAAAGATAAGAAAAGGGGCAATAAACAGATTCTTCGCGCTTAATTCTTAATTTTGTCGCAATGTCAATCGGAACATTCATAGCCAGTCGCCTGATAAAGGACCGCAACCGTGGCACTGCCTTTTCACGGCCAATAAATGTCATAGCCATTATCGGCATCGCCCTGGGGCTGGCAGTGATGATCCTCGCAGTGTCAATCCTCACCGGCTTCAAGCAGCAGATACGCGACAAGGTGGCGGGCTTCGGGGCTCATATCCAGGTGGTTAACTTTGACGCCAATCTTTCCTACGAGACTGTGCCCATCAGCTCAAACCAGCCCTTTGTCCCGAAAATCAGGGAGCACCGTGGAATAAGGAACGTGCAGGTCTTTGCCACCAAGGCGGGAATCATCAAGACTGATGAAAACATTCAGGGAGTTGTTCTCAAGGGGATTGGCAGTGACTATGACTGGAGTTTCTTCAGGTCGAACATGGTGGAGGGAGAGACGTTAAGTGTCAGTGACACGGCACGAAGCAATGATGTGGTCATCTCGAAGAAGGTGGCTGACATGCTGGGTTTCATGCCGGGGGACTCATTTTCGATGTTTTTCGTTCAGGATCCGCCCCGGATGCGCAAGTTCACCGTTCTGGGAATCTATGAAACCAGCCTCGAGGAGTTTGACAAGACCTACCTCTTCTGCGACATCAACCACATAAGAAGCCTCAACGGCTGGAGTGATGACCAGATCAGCGGCTTTGAAATTTACATAAATGATTTCGACCAGCTTGATTACATGACCGATGTTATCCGTGATTCAATAGGTTACCGGATCAGTGAGGAAGAGGAGCAGCTCAAGGTAACCAACATCAGGGGGCGTTACCCGCAGATATTTGACTGGCTGGGATTTCAGGACACCAACGTGATAATCATCCTGGTGCTTATGATCCTTGTCGCCGGGTTCAATATGATTTCCGGCCTGCTCATTCTGATACTTGAGAAGACCAACATGATAGGTGTGCTGAAGGCTCTCGGAGCGGGCAACAAGGTTATCCGCAGGATTTTTCTTTACCAGGCCGCCTGGCTGACGGCCAAGGGCCTTTTCTGGGGTAACATAATAGGTATCGGGCTGGCGCTGCTGCAGCTCAGGACAGAAATGATCTCGCTCGATCCCTCCTCATATTATCTCAGCAGTGTTCCGATCAATCTTGACCCCGTTCATATAATCCTGCTAAACATCGGGACGATGATTGCCATTATCCTGATGCTTCTTATACCTTCTCAGCTCATTGCCCGCATTACACCTGTCAAAGCAATCCGATACAACTGATAATCAGGTTGCTGTGCACTTAATATTATTAAGCTCCTTCCATTTTAATGCAAATACCAATATTCTTCCACAAGATTTATTTTATAAATCCCCTTCTCTTGATTTCAACATAATTTTAATCGCCAGGCATTGGAACATTTAATAGCAGAAAGTTCCGCAAACTTTCTTTAAATGGACACTTCCAATATTCCGGGCTTCTGCGTAAATTGCAGATGCAATGTCTTCAGGTATGTCAATAATTGATCCGCGGAAGAACTACGAAGAGACCCGTGAGGAGATCGGGTATGTTGCCCGTAAAAAGGCGACGCTTAATGATTATAAGCGGATTGGTTTTAAGTCGGGCCTCGAGGTGCACCAGCAACTGCTGACCAGAAACAAGCTCTTTTGTCGTTGTCCGGCCGGTATTTACCATGATGACAATGATTTTGACGCGGAGGTGATCCGTCACATGAGACCGACTCTCAGTGAGATGGGAGTCTATGACGGCACTGCGCTCATGGAGTTCAGAACCAGGAAGGAGATCACCTACCGTATTAACAATGAAACGGCCTGCACATACGAGATAGATGACACTCCTCCTTTCCCTGTTGACCGTGATGCGCTGGAGATTGCCATAAGCATTGCACTGGCTGCCAGGATGAACATCGTGGGTGAGGTGCATATCACCCGTAAACAGTATCTTGACGGAAGCATTCCCGCCGGATTCCAGCGCTCCGCCATCATCAGCATGAATGGAGAGCTTCAGCTGAAAAGCAGGAAGGTGAGGCTCATCCAGCTCAGCCTGGAGGAGGACGCGTGCCGCGAAGTGTCAGACATAGGCCACAAACGGATATTCAAGACTGACCGCCTGGGCATGCCGCTGATAGAGATCGTGACCTGTCCTGACTGCCTCACCCCTGATGAGCTGGCCGAGGCGGCCGAATATATCAGATTCCTTAACCGCAGTACAGGCAAGGTGAGAACGGGAATGGGCGCTGCGCGCGAAGACGTGAACGTCAGCTGCGAGGGCGGAAACCGGGTGGAGATCAAGGGGGTGGCACATATCAGATGGATTCCGGAGCTGTCACACAACGAAGCATTCAGACAGTACTCGCTGCTTAACATCCGCTCGAAGCTGCTGAAGAGAATAAAGGACCCGGCTGCATGGTCAGTCAAAACAAAGGAGATCACAGAAAGGGATCAGGAGTTTCATTTCGCACCGGTCAGGTCGGCCATCGACCGCGGAGAGAGAGTCATTGCCATGAACCTGCCCGGCTGCAGGGGCATACTCTCGCATTTTACCCAGCCCGGAAAAATCTTCGCAGATGAGATCAGTGACAGGCTCAAGGTGATAGCCTGCATCGAGAAGCCCAACATGACCCATTCGGAGGAGACCTCCGGGGGCAACTTCAACAACCTCTTCCCGGAGCTGGCAATATGGCTTTCGGCCGATGCCGGTGATGCCCAGATAATAATATGGGGCCCTGACGAAGATATCCCCACTGCCATTGAAACAGTTGAGGAGCGGATACGCCTGGCCTTCGGGGGAGTGCCAAATGAAACCCGCAAGGCGTTTAAAGATGGCACAACAATGTTTGAGAGGGTGCTTCCCGGTCGTGACCGCATGTATCCTGACACCGATTCACAGCCCATAGCTGTCACGACGGAGATGCTGGAGAAGCTCAGCAGAAACATACCGGTTGAAATTTCAGAACGGTTCATCCAGATGAAGGAGTGGAACCTTCCCGAAGACACCTGGCATTACCTGCTGAGCAAGAACCTGGTGGTACTGATTGAGCGGATCAGCAATGATTTCGGCTTTGATCCGAAGGAGATCGGCATACTGACAGGCCACCGTTTCCGCAGTCTCGAAGGGCGGGGCAGGGTGGCGGCAGGATTCAGCTATGAAAGACTATATGACCTCTTTGCCTTCCTTAAGAATGAGAAGCTTCTCGCGCCGGTGGCGCGAATAATGCTTCCTGCAGCAGTTGCAGTGGCATCTCCTGATTTCAGGAGTATACTGGCAGGAACCGGGCTCAGACGTGCCACGATGAATGAAATCAGGGAGGAGGCAAAAGAACTCTCCGCACGGTTCCCGGAAATATGCCATAACCGCAATATGGCCGGGATGGAAGAGTGGATAATGGGACAATTGCATTTGAAAGCGCTCGGAACCGTGAAATTGTCGGAAGTGAGAAATATGGTGACAGAATTACTTGAGGCCGGAGATTGAGTGTTATGACTGAAGATTTTTTCCAGGGATACAAAGGCAGGGCGCTTGAGGTGCTGAAGAAGTTCAATGTCCGTGTCTGGGGTCAGGCTGATATAGAGACTGACAGGGGGCTGTTTAAAGGGACCGTCCTGCCGCGTTCAGAGAATAATGACGATCTCCACATCGTGATCAAGATAGAGTCAGGGTATAATATCGGCATTGATATTGCCACCATAATCAGCATGACGGAGACCGGTTACAACAAGGCCAATTATAAGATCCCCGAGAAGGAATTTCCCTATTCTGATGACAAACCCAATGTCAAATTGTTTGGTACGGGGGGAACCATTGCCTCGAGGCTTGATTACCGCACCGGTGCAGTTATTCCGGCGTTTTCTCCCGGTGAGCTGTACGGTGCCGTGCCCGAGCTGGCCGATATATGCAATATACGCACGGAGAAGCTCTTTGCCATATTCAGCGAGAACATGGGCCCCGACCAGTACAAGTTGCTTGCCAGGGCCATAGGCGACGAGATCGCAAAAGGAATTGACGGCATCATGATCGGTCATGGAACTGATACACTGCATCATACGGCTGCAGCGCTCTCGTTCATGGTACAGGACTCTCCCGTGCCGATAGTGCTCGTCGGATCGCAGAGGTCATCTGACCGGCCGTCGTCAGACGCTGCCCTGAACCTGATACATGCCTCCACGGCTGCCGGGCATGGTGACATCGCGGAAGTGATGGTCTGCATGTTCGGTCCTACAAGTGATGAGTACGGTTTCCTGCACCGCGGCACAAGGGTACGGAAAATGCACAGCTCATACAGGTCCACTTTCCGGACAATAGGTGACATACCAGTGGCAACGGTAAGGAGGGGTGAGGTGAAGCCCATTCAGAAGGTATATAACCCGCGGCGCAATGACCGCAATGTGAAGATCATGCCATATTTCAATGAGAATGTGACCATGGTTTATTTTTATCCGCATATGAAGGCGGATATGATCCATTCACTCATTGACAATGGTTACAAGGGGATTGTCATAGTGGGAACCGGGCTCGGACATGTGAACAGAGAACTCTACCCGGCTCTGGAGAGAGCCCGGCGGGAGAATGTTGCGGTATACATGACGCTGCAGACTATCTGGGGTTATGTTCACATGTTTGTATATGAGACCGGTCGTGACATGATGGCGAAGGGTGTGATACCGCTGGGCAACATGCTGCCCGAGGTTGCATGGGTGAAGCTGGGCTGGGCGCTGGGTCAGACCGATGACCTGGAGGAGGTGAAGCGGATCATGCTGACCCCCATCAATGACGAGATCACTGAACGGGAGCCGTATAACGGTTACCTGGTGTACCAGGGCGGGGTTCCGGAGGTGGAGGAATTCATCAGGCGGGTACACAAGTAGAGCAGGCAGAAGAGAGTGCCGCCAGGCAGCAGGCAATGGTTTTCTGCGTTGAAAGAGTAATATGACATCATGTTGACCCGGAAGTGCCTGCCGGGTTCAGTAATATGGCATCAGTTAACCCGGGAGTGACTGCCGGGTTCAGGCTTCAAATAATCAATCGACCCTTCCGGGGTACACCTTCAGCGCCTCGGCCAGCGTTTCCATGGCGTTGCGCAGGTCATCAATCTTCAGGACGTATGCAACACGCAACTCGTTCTTGCCGGCGCCGGGGGTGAAGTAAAATCCTGTTGCGGGGGCTACCATGACTGTCTGATTCTTGTAGTTGAAATCTTCGAGCAGCCACTGTGCAAAACGGTCCGCGTCATCTATCGGCAGCTTCACCACCGTGTAGAATGCACCGCGGGGAAGCGGACAGTAGACACCCGGCATCTGGTTTAGTGTATTCACCATGAAATCACGGCGGGCAATATACTCATCGTAAACCTCCCTGAAATACTCTTTGGGCGTGTCAAGGGCAGCCTCAGCCGCCAGCTGACCCAGCTCGGGCGGGCAGAGTCTTGCCTGGGCAAACTTGAGTGCTGCAGCAAGGATCTCCTTATTGTGAGTGATCAGGGCTCCGATACGTACCCCGCACATGCTGTATCTCTTTGAAACTGAGTCAAGCAGCACAGCGTTGTCTCTTATACCTTCCAGCTGCATTACCGAGAAGTGCTCTGCACCGTAACAGAACTCCCTGTAAACTTCGTCAGAGAAGAGGAAAAGTTTATGTTTCTTCACTATTTCGCCCAGTTTCATCAGCTCTTCCTTCGAATAGAGAGCGCCGGTGGGGTTGTTCGGGTTGCAAATCAGTATTGCCTTCGTCTTTGGGGTTATCTTCTTCTCAATCTCATCAATTGAAGGCAGTGCAAAATCGTCCTTAATGAATGACCTGACCGGTACAATCTTAACGCCGGCAGTGATGGCGAAACCGTTGTAGTTGGCATAGAATGGTTCGAAGGTGATCACCTCTTCGCCCGGGTTGAGACATGTCATGAATGCGAAGAGGACAGCCTCGGAGCCGCCCGTGGTAACAATGATCTCAGTATGGTCAATGTCAATGCCGATCTTCCTGTAACTTTCAGCCAGTTTACGGCGGTATGACTCGTTCCCGGCGGAATGGGTGTACTCAATGACCTTCAGGTCCATATTCTTCACAGCATTGAGAGCAACCTCCGGGGTGTGTATGTCAGGCTGCCCTATGTTGAGGTGGTATACCTTTACTCCCCTGCGTTTTGCTGCCTCGGCGTATGGTACAAGCTTGCGGATGGGTGATGCCGGCATCATCCCGGCCTTTTCTGAAATCTTTGGCATGACTGTAAATTTATAAAGCACTGATAACTTAGCGTTCCAAATGTATTCAAATTCAGATAACATGAAAATGATTTTACGCATAAGCCCGGCCTCTTTTTACATAATGGCTGCAAATTGTTAAATTTGTGCCCTTAAACATTGAATTACCAGCCAATAAACAGAAGTTTGCCACATTACATCGAACAAATATCAAATATCAAATCCCATGACTGATATTCCTTCAAAATATGATCCGGCTTCCACAGAGGGGAAATGGTACAGTTACTGGTTGGAAAAGGGGTTTTTCCGCAGCAGGCCTGACAACCGCAAACCTTACACCATTATCATTCCTCCTCCGAATGTAACCGGGGTGCTTCACATGGGGCACATACTCAACAATACAACCCAGGATGTGCTTGTCAGGCGTGCACGGATGCTTGGTTTCAACGCCTGCTGGGTGCCGGGCACCGATCATGCCAGCATAGCTACCGAGGCCAAGGTTGTTGCCAAGCTGCAAAGTGAGGGAATAGAGAAGAGATCACTTTCACGTGAGCAGTTTATTGATCACGCCTGGGAGTGGACACACAGGCACGGAGGCATCATCCTTGAGCAGCTGAAGAGACTCGGGGCATCATGTGACTGGGACCGCACCCTGTTCACCATGGATGAACCCCGTTACAAATCAGTGATAAAGGTCTTTGTTGATCTTTATGAAAAGGGGTTGATCTACCGCGGAGTACGAATGGTCAACTGGGATCCGCAGGCGCTCACGGCTGTCTCTGATGAAGAGGTTATCCACACTGAAGAGAAGTCGAAACTCTATTATGTGCGTTACAAAATAGTTGGTGAGGACAATTATATCATGGTGGCAACCACCAGGCCGGAGACCATCCTTGGTGATACGGCTGTATGCGCCAACCCGAATGATGAACGTTATGCAGGCATGAAGGGGAAGAAGGTCATTGTACCCATGGCCAACCGCGAGGTTCCTTTCATCTTCGATGAGTATGTTGACATGGAGTTCGGGACAGGGTGCCTGAAGATCACCCCGGCTCATGACATAAACGACTATGAGATCGGCCTGAAGTATAACCTGGAGAGTATAGACATTTTCAATGATAACGGTACCATCTCGGAAGCGGCAGGCATGTTCACGGGCAAAGACCGTTTCGAAGCCCGCGTCCTTGCTGAAGAGGAACTTCGCCGTACAGGCGCTCTTGTAAAAATTGAGGATTACATGAATAAAATAGGCAGGTCAGAGCGCACTCATGCGGTTATTGAACCAAAGCTCTCACTGCAGTGGTTCCTGAAGATGAAGGATGTCTCCAAGCCTGCCCTTGATGCGGTGATGGATGATACTGTCAGGCTCTACCCTGACAAGTTCAGGAATGTTTACAGGCACTGGATGGAGAATGTGCATGACTGGTGCATCAGCAGGCAACTGTGGTGGGGTCACCGGATTCCGGCATGGTATTATAACAGCAATGAGTTTGTTGTTGCCGTGAATGAGGATGAGGCCCTGGAAAAGGCCCGCCGCGTCACCGGCAGGGCAGACCTGACCCTGAATGACCTTCACCAGGATGAAGATGTGCTTGATACGTGGTTCTCTTCATGGCTATGGCCCATAACCTGCTTTGACGGCATTAACCACCCTGATAACGAAGACATTAAATATTACTACCCCTCAAATGTCCTGGTTACCGCTCCGGAGATTCTCTTTTTCTGGGTTGCCAGGATGATCATTGCCGGATATGAATACCGGGGCCGTGAGCCATTCGGCGATGTATACCTTACAGGGCTGGTGCGTGACAAGCAGAAGCGCAAGATGTCAAAATCACTCGGCAACTCTCCTGACCCGATAGAGCTTATGGAGAAATACGGGGCTGACGGTGTAAGGGTGGGGATGCTTCTCTGTTCCCCTGCGGGGAATGACCTTCTGTATGATGACAGCCTTCCGGAGCAGGGGCGCAACTTCGCCAACAAGATATGGAATGCCTTCCGGCTTGTGATGAAAATGAGTACTGATGAGATGCTTGAACAGCCGGCGGCATCAAAGGCGGCTGTCGCATGGATGCGCAATACCATAGACAAGACCCTTGCGGATATAGAGGACAGCTTTGTGCGCTACCGCATCTCCGATGCGCTGATGCAGGCCTACAAACTCTTCTGGGATGATTTCTCCGGCTGGTATCTTGAGATCATCAAGCCCGCCTTCGGCAAGCCCATTGACGGTGTGACTCACCGTGAGACACTGGAGATGTTCGGTGACCTGATAAAGATTCTGCATCCCTTCATGCCCTTTATCACTGAGGAGATATGGCAGAGGCTGGCTGACAGGCCTGAAGGAAGCAGCATCATGGTTGAAGAGATGCCCCTTCCCGCACCTTACGAGGCCGGAATGCTGACACGTTTTGACACGGTGCGCGAGATAGTCAGCGCCGTGCGCACGGTAAGGAAGGAAAAGAATATCCCGGTGCGCGAACCCCTTGTTCTATGCGCCTCTCCCGGTGCAACCGGAAATGAGTTTGATCCGGTCTTAATCCGTATGTGCAACCTCTCTGAGATCAGGGTTACCGAAGAGAAGATTGAGGGAGCAGCTTCGTTCAGGATTGGTACATCCGAATTCTTTGTCCCCCTGAGTAAGGGTATTGATAATGAAGATGAGATCCGCAAGCTGGAGGATGAACTGGTCTATCAGGAGGGGTTCCTGGCCTCTGTTCTCAAGAAGCTTTCAAATGAGAAGTTTATTTCCAAGGCTCCTCAGAAAGTACTTGATAATGAGCGGAAGAAAGAGGCTGACTCACGGGCACGGATAGCTACAATAAAGGAGAGCCTGGCCCACCTGAAGAAATAGCACTGTTATTTAATGTCTGGTAATTGTGTAGTTGCCGTTATCCAGCTGTTCCGGACGCCATCCGTCGTTTAGTACCAGGTGCCACCCTTCACCGGATATATGGTTTCTTTCAACCAGCAGGTTCTTTGCGCTCACTCTGAGAGTGCGCAGGTCATTTGTGATAAGCGCACTTCCCTTGTCAACTGCCAGCCTCCCCCAGTTGTCTGACACACGGAGTTTCTTATACATGGTGCCCAGCGTATCGAGGTAGTCTATATCCTCCGGCTCGAAGCTGAAGTTGGGGCTCTCCATCGATATTGTCAGCACCGGCTTTTCATAGAATGTTGCCACAATCCGGCGGGTGTACTCATTTATCTTCGACTCGCGCTGGCTCTCTTCAGCACGGATAGCCTGGATATCATAGTTAAATGCAAGTGATCCTGCCACGTCGCGGCAGACAGCAGGCAGCGTAACTCCGTATGCGTCGAGCACGGCTTTGCCCAGGTCATAGTCCTGGGTCTGTATCTGTTTAAAATCGAAATCCTTGTCATTCAGCAGTACGGCATAAAGTGCTCCGTTAACGAATCCGTAGCCAAAAGCATATGATCTGTTCTGGTAGACCCTGTCAAGGTATTCGAGTATCCTTGTTCTGATCTCTTCGGGGCCCGAGGTGCACAGCTTTACATATGTATATGTGGTCAGTCCTTCAAAGTTCTCGAACTTATTTTCATCTGTTATTGCTGAGGGAAAGAGTTCGCGTCTTGCTCCGCGGAAGACCAGGGCATCACGGATAGCCTGGTCACGTTTCTCGCCTGAAGAGGTGATTGCGTTTGTAAGTGCTTTCCATTCAAGCTTGAGGTAAAGCCTGGCGTTTTTCTCGTTGAGGTGCCTGGTGCTGAAGGTGGAAGGCTTCAGGCCATGTCTGTCCTGGTAGCAGTGGAAGAGGCTGTGGATGGTCCGGGTGACCATGCGGTACCTGTCATCCTTTTCGGGAAGGGGTACCATTGCATATTTCACACCGCCAAACTCTATGACATTGTTTGCAATAATTCTCTCTTTCGGGAGGACTCCGGTGTAAACTCCGTCTCTCTCTCTGAGCAGGCCTTCCTTATCGGGAAAGTTGGCGTAGAGGGTCCTGCTTTGGCCATCGACATACATCACTGGTCCGAAAAGGTTTTCACCCCACAGCTTCCCATTGTCACTGTTGCAGATCTCCTCAACGGCGCTGAAATACTTCTTTGCCATGTCGGCATTGAACCAGAAAGTGTTCTCCTTATGCTGGCATGCAGCAAGAATCATCAGGGCAGATATGAAAACAGCTTTCTTCATCCGTTTGGAAACTTCAGGTTCAAAAATAATAAAAATAGATTAACCCGGGCTGCGGGCATTTTTCTGCCTGGATTTATTCATGATTTTGTTTCGGGGTGGAGATCAGTTATGCACCGGAGATCACCGCGGGCAGGGCCGGTTCCGGGCTGCATATTCACCGGCGGGGAAGCGGCTGCACTAGAAAAAGTCTATTGCAGCTATAACATTAAAGCTGAGGGTATTTTGTTTCAGGCCATCCTGAGCATAGATTCCCGAGCCATATTCAGCCCTGAATTCCAGTGAGATGCTTTGTTTAAGATTGAATTCCTTCTTCATTCCTATTCCTCCGAGGAACCCGTTTATCGTTTTGCTAACCGTCAGTGAATTGTCAGTGAACGGCCTTACAACATGCATGGAATTTTCCACTTCCCCATCCCTGGTGTATTTCCCGCCGTGGTTGACCATGGCGAAGAGACCTGCGTTGATGAAGGGTTTGTAGCTTCCTTCCAGGAATGTAAGCCTTAGTGACAGAGGTATTTTTATACCGGTATAACTCAAAGTGATATCGCTTCTTGTTGTGACAGAAGACTGAACAGTCTCGGAGTACATGTAGATATTTGTACTGAAGACCATCACTTCAAGGTTCAGTGACAGGAAGTCTCTATTTCTGCTCAGAGGCCGGTTGAAGAAGGCGCCTGCCACCGGAATCACTTCGAAAAAATCCATCTCAGGCACGAATAAGTTCCTCGCTGCCACCACTTTCCGCGCATCATATCTTGAGGCATTCATTCCGGCAAGGAATCCGTAATTGCTCACCAGTAATCCGAGGTTACGCATCTCTTCATGAACGCCTCCGGGGTTTTTCATCGCAAGCATTGTGGCATCAGTACCCTGGCTTTTGTTGTATGCTGCAATAACCTCTGCCATTTTTTCCGGAGAGAGAGGGAGGTCTGAGGGCACGGTGAAATTATCACCCGGGTCAGGAAGCTTTTCCAGAAGGTCCCTGTAGCCTTTAAAACTGACTCTCTTTCCATCCAGAATAGTGCTGCCTGATCCGTTATCAAGGGGTATCAGGTCAATCCCTTCCCCGTCGAGATACATTTTTTTCCCGTCATATAGCAGGTCAACCTTGCCGTCAACAAGGCATGCCATGAAGAACCCGCGTTTACCTGACATGACTGACTTGTACCTCATTCCGTAGGTAAACCCGAATGCCCTTATTTCCTCCGGCTTGAAAGAATATACGGCGGAAATGTCAAACCACCGGAAGAGGCATTCTTCCACGGAATAGCCTTTTGAGATGTTGGCCACCTGGCCATAGGTATAGCTGCCATCATTTTTAATGATATAGCCGTTCAGAAATTCTTTCTGGGAGGAGACAAAACCTGTGAAGAAAATTGTCATCACGGCTGTCAGCAGATATCTTTTCATTGTCTTGCAGGAATGAACAGTACTAACTTAAGAAAATAAATCGTAATCAGGAGTGTAAATGCTAAATTTTGTTTAAAAATTATGCTCCGTTGAATTGAATTTTTCAGTAGATTTACCAATGTCTGGTAATTAAAGACTAATGTCATCAGGGATGCATACCTTCAGGAGCTCTCTTCTATCTACAGTCATAGCCTGTATGTCAGCGCTGACATTGTTTCTCAGCGGTTGCGAAGATGAGCGTGTACCGCGTGAGTATCCCCGGGTAAGGACCCTCGAGGTTACGGGCATCACAGAGGAGGGTGCGCTCTTCTCCGCAGAAATTTATGACGCCGGTAATGTAGAGATTACCGAGCACGGATTTACCTGGTCATTTACTGAACCATCTGTCAGTTCCGATGAGCGGATATACCTCGGTGGTTTCAGTGGCACAGGCAGGTTTGAGGCTGAGATAAGTACTGCACTGGCCGAAGGCGTTACCTACGAGGTATGTGCTTTTGTCAAAGCTGGTGAGTATACTGTATATGGTGAAAAAATCAAATTCATCAGTCTGGGAAGCAAGGCACCGGTAGTGACAGGTTTCAGCCCGCTCTCCGCCGGCTGGGGAGATACGATAACAGTTACCGGAGAGAAGTTCAGTCACAGGAACATTACGAACAGAATTTACATTGACGAGAAGGCATGTAATCCATTTTATTCCAGCGATACACTGCTGAGGTTTGTACTTCCGATTGAGGTTGAAAAAACCAGTAACAGTTTATCAGTCAGCATTATGGGGAATATCGCCACTGCAAATGAAAAGCTTTTGCTGATTACTCCTGAATTTTATGATTACTCCCCGTATGAGGTGCTGTGGGGTGATACTGTTACCTTCACGGGTCATCACCTGGGGTTGATTGGCTACTATCCTGGGGACGGCATGTTGCTGAACGGCCTTATCAGGAGTGGGGTTGCATGCAGGAGTCCTGGAGAGGTCTCTTTTGTGATCCCGGGCCAGCTCGAAGAAGTCTCGTCAACAGTGTCAATTAACTATGGGCCGTTCAGTTATACTTTCCCCCGGAGCCTTACTCTCCTTCCTCCTGTGGCTGACTCAATAAGACCGGCTGAAGGTACCTGGGGCACAACAGTGATCCTTTACGGGAGATTCAACATGGTCATGGAACGAAACAAAATCATGTTTGGTGACAAACTGGCCCGGATTATTTCCGTGGCATGTGATTCAGCCATTGTCAAGGTTCCTGATGACCTCCTGGAGTACGTCTCAAAGGTAAGTTATCAGTCAGCGCCCTTTCCCGCCAGTGAATTTCCAGGCAGTTTTTATCTTAAAAGACCCGAAATAACCGGATTCTCTCCGGCAGAGGGGTATGTGGGAGAACGTGTCACCATCAGGGGACGCTATTTCAGTAAGAATGCCGCTACTGTTCATATAGGAGGCGGACAGGCCATTGTCAGATCCGCCAATGATTCAGTCATAGTCTGTTATGTGCCGGGAGACGCTTATGGCGAGTGTGATGTGACAGTCACCCAGATGGATTATTCTGTCACTGCTCCGGGGAAGTTTAATTCGACAAACCATGTCATCACCGGTATTGATCCGCCGCTGCCGGCTTTTGGCGAAACCGTGACTGTAAGGGGGACTAACTTCAGGCCAGGAACGCTTATATACATAGGGCCTTACCAGATCATGACTTTATCGCAGACAGAAAATGAAATAAAATTCGTTGTACCAGAATGGTTGCCTTATCAGGCAGGGAGTCTGATCGCCAAATACATAAATCCTAATTCTGGTTACAATCCAGAGTCTTCCTTTACTTATCCGGGACAGTTCCCGGTGAAGGATTTCACGGTGACCGGAGTGACGCCTGTATCCGGAGAGGCGGGAGATATCCTTACAATCTCAGGGAGTGATTTCGGCACTCCCTATATTACCTTCGGATCCGTGCAGGGAGAGGTACTTGAGTCAACTTCGTCATCCATAACAGTCAGGGTGCCACCGCTCTCTGCCGGCGAACATACCATCAATGTCACTATCGGCGACAGAACACATGCCTGTCCGGTGAAGTACACGCACAGCAGTGCCTGGATGCAGCTGGCAGACCTTCCGTTCCTGTATGACTATGGCTGTACTTTTGATTTAGGCGAGGAAGCCTATGTTATTACCGGTGGCAAGACAGACACCTATGATAAGGAGGTATATCGTTTTGAGACTTCAACAAAAGGATTCACAAGAATGGCCGGAACCTTCCGGTCCGGTATCCTTAATCCTATCTCCTGCACTCTCGGAGGGAAAGGCTATATGATAGGGCAGAAGAGCACCAGCTGGACCGGGATCGGGTTTGAGCTGTTCGATCCTGATAATATGACGGTCAGCAAACTGCCTGACTATCCCGGAAGCCTTAATACAAATCCTTGTATTATTGCGGATGATTCAGTGATTTATGCCGGTTGTGGCAAAATCGCCATTCCCAACTACTTTACATGGTACAAGGACTTCTGGAAATACAGCCCCGCGACAGGCAAATGGACGCGCCTGGCTGACTGTCCGTATAATGTCTCCTTCTCAAACCAGGTTTACATTGATGGGAGACTGATTTTCCTTGGGAATTCACATGATACTGGTGGCACGAGATACCTGCTTGAATATCAGCCGTTGACAGACACATGGAAGGAGACCGTCATGGATGAAAATGAGTTTGATTACTGGCTTTTGCTGGGATCCAGGCTCGGTGCAAGGGTAAGTGTGGTAAACGGTGGCAAATGGTATGTCGGTTTCGGTGACTTGTATCAGACGCATGAGGGTTATGGATACACTAACCCGGATATAAATAACCGTTTCTATGTTTTTGATCCGGTTGATGACAGCTGGGGAACCATCAGCAATGTTGTAGCACCACCAAGGACTTTTGCTCTGGCGTTTTCAACAGGGGGCAAAATATATATCGGAGGCCATCAGATTTATAAATGGTATGACTTCTGGGAATATGATCCCATGCTTGATCATTAGAGAAATGAGATGATCAGAGATATTCTGAAATATACATTATTGGCCCTGGCTCTTCTTTTTGCCGGCTGTGAAGATGAGCGAGTGCCGCGTGATTACCCGCGCGTCAGGACCCTCGAGGTTACAAACATCACCGGGGAGGGTGCGCTCTTCTCCGCAGAGGTTTATGACGCCGGGAATGTAGAAATCACCGGGCACGGATTTACCTGGTCACGTGAAAAGCCGGAGATCAACTTGAATGACAGGGTAAATCTTGGCCCATTTTCAGGCATCGGGCACTATTCTTCCAGGATAACAACTGCTCTGGAACCGGGGGTAAAATACAAGGTGGCTGCCTTCATCAGGGCCGGCAACTATACAGTTTACGGGAACACAGTTGAATTCGAGAGCCTGGGCAGCCTGGGTCCGGTAATAACCGGCATTACCCCGGAAAGGGCACTTTGCGGTGATACTATCCTTATCAGGGGAAAAAACTTCAGCTGGGTTGGTCACAATAACAAAGTATTCTTCAATGAAACAGCTGCAAAAGTATGCAATGAGGTTACCGATACAACGCTTCTCGCGGTTGTGCCCTTTTCACTGACAGTGCCAGAACAGACAGTCAGCGTGGAGGTTACCGGCAACCGGACTGTTTATACCGGCAGCAAACTCATTGTGGATCTTCCGCAGATTGAGTCAATTATACCTTCCCAGGCCCGGTGGGGTGATACAATTACAATGAGTTTCCGATATCTAAAGAAATCAGATAACATCAGGTTTTTCATTGACCAGACCCAACTGGTTTTAACGGAGGCGTACGATGGTGAAACAGCCAGGGCAATAGTACCTTTTGAAGCTGTTCAACCCCGGATAGATCTGTCTGTTTCAGTCAGTGGAACCAGGCTTGTATTTTTCGGGAGTTTCACTCTTCTTCCTCCAATAATCACCAGTATTTATCCTGTTATGGCATCGTGGTCTGATACTGTTACACTTTATGGGGTTTTCAATGCAAATCAGGCTGCAACCCAGGTTCTGTTTGATGAAAGGGCTGCAAATATTGTTTCTGTTGCAAGGGATTCAATAAAGGTTATAGTACCCAATGACCTTTTGGGTACAACGGCAGTATTGACATATAAATACGGTGATTTCACCTGCAGCTCTACCCAAATGTTTTCTTTGTTACCTCCCGTTATTGAAACTGTCAGCCCGATGAGTGATTATACCGGAGGAATAGTCACCATCACAGGTAAATACTTCAAAAATTATTATACAACTGTAAAGTTCAACGATATTTTGTCAAGCGTTATCAGTGTGACAGGTACAAGCATTCAGTGTTATGCCCCCGGCAATTTCTGCGGGCCTTCAGAGATAAGCGTTACGGTATGCGGGCAAACAACACTATTCGGTCAGACATTTGACCTCACAAATCCCAGTGTGGTCTCTTTTTATCCCACTCATGCCTCTCCGGGTGATACAATAACAATTGAAGGCCTGAACCTGCAGAATGTAAGTCTGTTCCTGATCTCAATAAAGCCTGACAATCCGGCATACGGAGGGTATGGTTTCGAGACAGTTACAAAGGAACAGGGTCTGGCGACAGCCATTGTTCCATCCGCTGATTATACGTCAGGGCTGGTCACTGCATGGGCATGGCGTGACTGGATAGAGTCTTACCTTGCCGGTGATGAAATGTTCAGTATTGATGCTCCGGTGATAAATTCATTTTCGCCATCTTCGGGATCCGCAGGTACGGTGGTTACACTATCAGGAGAACATTTCAGCCTGGTACCTCAATATAACAGGGTCACAATAAACGATTATCCGGTTGAGATTGTCAGTTGCAGCCGGAATGAAATCAGATTTCGGATGCCAAACATGTCTGCGGGTAACTATCATATTTCGCTGTCAATATGTGGTCATCAGGTAAGTTCAGCAGGCACTTTTGAAAATATTTCTCCCTGGCGCAGGCTTCAGGACCTTCCTTTTACTAATAATTCATTCACGATGGATTTTGGTGATGAGGTGTTCGTTGCTGCACCTGTAGCCAGCTCAAATGTGACTCTTTATAAGTTTGTTCCGGAGAATTATTCCTTTGTCACTGCTGGTGAGGTACATCCTTCGCTTAGTTATTTTGGACGGACGGTTGTCAAGGGCGACAGGGCGTATATGATGGCGAATACATATTCAGAAGTCAAATTCCTTGAGTTCAACAGAAACACAATGTCCCTGAGTGTTGTTTCTGACCCTCCAGGCAAAGTCAGTACGCATACAATCCTGATGGACGGAGACTCGGTAATCTATGCCGGTGGAGGAGATTCACTTACCTACAGAGGTTATTACGTGAGTGAGTTCTGGAAGTATAACCTGTTTTCAGGAACCTGGAAAAGATTGAAGGATCTTCCGTTTTTCTGCATGACTTCCAGTGAATTCACCATAAACGGACGGAATTATGTCATTTCAATTGACAAAAAGTTATGGGAGTATAATCCTGTAGCTGATACATGGTCACATATTTCAACATATCCCGGTACCGGCACTTATGACATGATGATTGTGGTTTGCAACGGGAGGGTCTATATTGGTCACGGAAGATACGGAAACAATCAGATATACTCTTATGATCCCCAGACCAACAGCTGGGATGAACTGTTGAATGAGTTTCCCCGATTCCGGGTAAAACCGGTTGATTTTGAGTATGGAGGCAAGATTTACTTCGGAGGCTCGGATAGGAATGACTTCTGGGAATATGATCCCATGCTTGATCATTAGAGAAATGAGATGATCAGAGATATTCTGAAATATACATTATTGGCCCTTGCTCTTCTTTTTGCCGGCTGTGAAGATGAGCGTGTGCCGCGTGATTACCCGCGCGTCAGGACCCTCGAGGTTACAGGCATCACGCCTGATGGTGCTTTGTTTGCCGGGGAAGTATATGAACCTGGCACCGGCAAAATCTCTGATCATGGTTTTGTATGCGGTATAAGCACCCCTGGTATCGATTCTGACAACAAGGTTTACCTTGACTCATTTGAGGGTCCGGGCCGGTTCGCGAAAGAGATCCCAACGACCCTGACTGAAGGTGTCACATATAAGGTTACTGCCTTCGTGAAGTCAGGTGAGTATACTGTATATGGCAACGTCATCAGGACAGGTATGCCCAACTTTAGGTTTACCCTTGGACTGATCTGCGGAAGGACCCATGAATTTGTTTATCAAACCGGAGGTTATGACATAGAGTCACCTTATTCCCTTACAGTAACGGGGTCACAATGGGAAAGCCTGCGTCGGTTACGGATCCGATGACTGCAACCAGATAATATGCTATGATCCGGTCACTGACAGCTGAACCTCACTGGAAGGAGAGATACACATGGGAAGGTATTTTCCTTTCGCTTTTGAATGGAATGGAAGTATTTATCCTGGAGGAGGTTATAGAACCGGAGAGAACCTTGGTGATATGTGGAAGTATAACCCTGCCATGGAAAATAAACAGGAAAAATGAACGTGATTGATTGTCATAAAAAGAAAATTATGAATTTACCAAAATTGCTGGCAGTGCCATTGCTTCTCCTGATTGCAAATCCTGAAACTGTCATGTCACAGATCAGGGACATCACCTTCGGAGATATACCGAGGGAAGACCTGGAGATGTCTGAATATAACCCTGACCCCTCAGCCGATGCCGTGATCCTGGAAAACTATGCAAGTACATTCATGCGGTCAGGCGAAAGGATTCAAGTGATCACTGACTGTCATGTCAGGATAAAGATCATAAACACTGACGGGCTTGATTATGCCAATGTTGAACTGCCCTACTGGAGCGGTGAAAAGATAATTGCGCTGAGGGCAGCTTCCTATAACCTGGAGGAGGGGCAGGTTGTGCAGAACATGGTTGACAAGAAGAGCTTTTACCGTGATAATGCAAGCCGTTACCGGAACATTCTCCGCTTTTCAGTTCCAAACGTAAGGCCGGGCACGGTGATTGAGTACAAGTACACTCTCGAGAGCCCTGACTATTTTTCACTCTATACCTTTAAGTTCCAGGAGGAGATACCAGTCAGGAGGTGCGTTTTCCGGGTTGAATTTCCGGGATACTTCGAATACAAGTTCGTTACAGGCGGTGATTTTAAAATCATTAACTACAAGGCTGAACAGAAAAGAGTGGTGTTCGGAAGAAGTACAATCGAAGGGTTCTCCGGCACGTGGCGGGGCAGCAATATACCCGCATACCGTAAAGAACCTTTCAGTACGGGTTCTGATGACTACTTTGCACACATCGGGTTTGAGCTTTCAAAGATCAATATTCCCGGCTACTATTTCCAGGATGTATCACCCACTTACCAGAAATTCTCCGAGAAACTCCTTGACAGGGATGATTTCGGAGGTTACATTAATAAAAGCTCTGTTGTGAATGAGAAAGTGGAGGAGCTTAAGGCGCAGGGTGGCAGCGGGACAGACCTGCTGAGGCGGATATATGCCTTCGTTTCTGACTACATGATGTGGAACGGATACAATGACTTCACGGCATCAGCATCTATGGCCAGGGTTTACAGAGAGGCCAGGGGCAATTCCGCTGATATTAACCTGATGCTGCTGGCCATGTTAAGGAAAGCAGGCATTACATCGGATCCGGTTATCCTCAGCACCAGGGAGAATGGACTAATTAATCCATACTTTGCCATAAACAGCAAATTCAATCACGTGGTTATCTTTGCTGTCGCTGACGGCAAAAGCTGGATCATTGACGCCACTGATCCGATAAGACCTTTCAACATGTTGCCGACAGAGTGCCTGAACGGCCAGGGATGGGTGGTAAACAGGCATGGGGGATCATGGGCAGATATCAACAACGGTGAGCATTATGGCGAAGATGTCAGGCTGGAGATGAATCTCGATGAGAACGGCAGCCTGACAGGCAATGCGACAACTGTTTATGAGAGCTATGATGCCTGGCTGATCAGGAAGTTATGCTACCTGCAGGGAGAAGATGCCTACCGGAATTTTGTTCAGGCCTCAAAACCAAAGTGGAAGATTTCCGGGCTCGGACTTGAAAATCTTGATGATTCCGAAAAGCCAATTATTGAAAAAACTACCATGACAATCCCTGACGCAGCCGAGAGAAGCAGCATATTCATGTACCTGAACCCTGTTGTTGATGGCCGGACAGAATCGAATGAATTCCATGCCGGGGAGCGCCTGTCGGTAATTGACTTTACCTGTCCTGATTTCTGGAAGTACAGCTGTACCATCAAAATACCCGATGGATGGACCGTTGTCAATCTGCCGCAATCGGTCAACCTGCGCCTTGATGGCGGTGGAGCCGTGTTCACCTACAACATCTCCGCCGAAGACGGTACAATCAGGCTTGATTCTGAAATCAGCCTCTCAACGGTCACCTTCGTCCCGGAGAGATATGAAACTATAAGGAACTTCTGGTCGTCCATTATCCGCAAACAGGCAGAGGTTGTCATACTGAAAAAAGAAATTTGATCCGGTCAATCATGAAAAGATTTATTTACACCCTGATTATAGCTTTTGTGTTGCCTTCGGCAGCATTCGCATACAAACTGTCAGTCGATTCAATTCCGCTTGAGCTAAGGGAGAATGCGGCTGCCGTAGTGAGGACCCACCAGATGGTTTACACGGTTTTGTCACCGGGAAAGGCAAAGGCAAGCCACAGGCTGGTCCTCACGCTGTTGAACGAGAGCGTTGACCACCTGCGCCTGTACGAGATAAACTATGACAAATTCAGGTCAGTGACAAGGATCAATGCAGCGGTCTATGACGCCAACGGAAAATTCATTGAGGCTATCCCCTCATCGAGGATTATGGATGTAGGAGAAGGGGGAGGTTTTATCTCCGATGCAAGGATGAAAAGGATCATCTTCCCCGTGAACAGGTATCCGTTTACCATAGAGGTGGAGTATGATGTGACAATCAATGGCTCTCTTAACCTTGAATCGTGGTCCTTTCATCCCAATCCGTATATCTCGGTGGAAGAATCATCCGTACAGTACATCATCCCAAGCCTGGTTCCGTTCCGGTACTCCGGGCACTACATGAATGCGTCATTTGACAGTATCAGGACTGCAGACAATACTATCTACACATGGGTTCAGAGGAAGATGCCCGCCATCGGGAAATGGTTTTTTTCACCGCTTATTGTTTCACGTTCGCCATTTCTCCTGGCATCAATAGAGGACTTTGAGTTCGGAGGAATAAAAGGAAGCATGCGTACATGGAAGAGCCTTGGCCAGTGGGCCTGGGAGCTCAACAAAGGGCTTGACCAGCTGGGCGAGGCAGAAAAGAAACGCGTTGCAGAACTGACCTCCGGCCTGAAGAGTGACAGGGAAAAGGCAGAAGCACTTTACCGCTATATGCAATCACGAACCCGTTATGCATCCATTCAGCTGGGAATTGGCGGTTATAAGCCTGCGCCTGCCATGGAAGTATCGGAAAAGGGATATGGCGACTGCAAGGGGCTGACCAACTATATGTACGCACTGCTCAGGGAGGCAGGAATAACATCACATTACACCTGGGTCAGAGCCGGAACAAACAAATCCATCATTCCTGCCTTTGTGTCAGACCAGTTTGACCACATCATCCTTTGTGTCCCGTTACAGGGAGACACAGTATGGCTGGAATGCACAAGCCAGACACAACCTTTCAATTTCCTCGGCAGCTTTACATGTGACAGGGATGTGCTCCTTATCACCCCCGATGGGGGGAAGATGGTGCGTACGCCACCGTTCAGCCACAGTTACAGGAAGAGTACCGGTATAATCAATGTGAACAGAAGGGAGGCATCGAAAGGATCACTGAGAATGACCTCCGGCGGGCTCGGGTTTGACAAGAACCAGATTTTCAGCGGCAAGAGTGTCATTGAGATGAAGCGGATGATAAACGAGGGAATGGCTCTGGGCACATTCAGGGCTGATACTGCTGCATACCGTGAGATAACAGAAGGGGAGCCTGTCTCGGAGCTTGACTTTGATCTCACTCTCAATGATTTTGCAGTGGTAGCCGGGACAAGGATACACTTCAATCCCTGTCTCAATGGCTTCGGGCACCAGCCCTTTGATACCGTTTCGGTCAGGATTTATGAAGTGGAGGAGCTTATAGATTCCATTGTCTACAGATTCCCGGCTGAATACAGGGCAGAACATATTCCGTCGCCTGTATCTGCAGAGGGTCCTTATGGATCATACAGATACAGTATTGAGACCCTGGACGATGGATCTCTCCTTTTCAGGAGGAAGCTGAGCCTGAACAAGGGTATTTATACCGGTGACAGGGCAAGGGAACTGTTTGTCTTCCTTAACACTGCAGCCCGGAGTGATCAGAGAAGGATATACCTGAACAGGGCGCAGTGACAGGGCTCAGAGCTATCAGGGATTGCGTTTACCGGTCAGTTCAGCTGTGAACTTCGGCCTACGGCCGGAAATCCTTTTTTCAGTGACCTGCGGACACTCAGCCATTGACTTCGGAAGGCGGGTTATGATCAGGTTCCTGCCGGCAGCCGTTCTCCGGGTTGCATGTAGCAGCCCTGATACTGACATTCAGCTCGAAGCCTACAAGCAGAGCAACTGAATTCAGGTAAAGCCAGATAAGGATAACTATCAGCGTTCCGATAGACCCGTAAAGCTTGTTGTACTGGCCGAAGTTGTTGACATAGGCTGAGAAGGCCAGTGAGGTAATGATAAACAGGCTGGTGGCGAGGATTGATCCCGGGGAGATATACCGGAAGTCCTTCCTGTGGGCAGGGACAAGATAATAGAGAGTGGAAATTGCAAAAAAGAGCATCACAATGATAAGAAGCCATTTGAAGGCCATTACAATATAGAACACCAGGTTCATCTCCAGCACCCCTATTTCAACAAGCCTGTTGACCACCACGCGGCTGAGGATTATCAGGGCGCCTGCAGCAGAGAACATGATAAGGATAAAAACGAGCAGAAAGATTGCAATCTTCCTCTGTTGTATCCATGACCGGCTGGCAAAGTCATGCACCGAAACGTTGAAGGCGTGCATCAGCGCGTGAATGCCATTGGTTGAAAAAATGATGGTTGCAATGAACATCACTATAAGCAGGGTGCCGCTTTTGTTTGTGATGACATCAATAATGGTCGTTTCGAAAAGGTTGTATGCTGTCACAGGGAGAAAGTTCTCAAACAGCTTTACAAGTTCAGCCTGAAAATTTGGAATGGGAACAAACGGTATGAGCGTGAAGAGGAAGATTGTTGCGGGGAGCAGTGCCATAAGCATGTTGAAGGCGATGGATGAGGCCCTGGTTACGAGCACTCCGCGTCCGAACAGCCCCTTGACAATAAGCTTTGCCACCAGCTCAAGCGGTGCGTTGTCAAAGCCGGGCAGAACGGCTTTCCTTATTCTGTTGGTTATTGCGATCAGCGTTTTCCTGGCGCTCATACAGGGTTATCAATAGGCTTTCAGGCTCATGTCAAGGCTTTTTATATGGTGGGTCAGAGCCCCTATTGAAATGTAATCCACGCCACACAGCGCATAATCTCTCACGTTTTCCAGGGTGATGCCTCCTGATGATTCGGTTTCAGTTCTGCCGGCAATCAGAGCCACAGCCTCCCTGGTTTCAGGAATATTGAAATTGTCAAGCATAATCCGGTCAACCCCTCCCGTTTCAAGAATTTCCGCAACCTCCCTGATGTTCCGTGCTTCCACTTCTATCTTCAGGTTGAGTCTGTTTGCTGAGAGGTACTCCTGTGTCCGCCGGATTGCTGCTGCAATACCCCCGGCATAGTCAATATGGTTATCCTTCAGCATGATCATATCATAGAGGCCCATGCGGTGGTTGACTCCTCCTCCGGTGCGCACTGCCTCCTTTTCGAGTGCGCGCATTCCCGGGGTGGTTTTGCGGGTGTCAGTGATTTTTGCATTTGTGTCACTGACTTTTTCCGTATAGAGGGCGGTGGCTGTGGCTATGCCACTCATTCTCTGCATAAAATTAAGCACCAGTCTCTCGGCGCGCAGGATAGAGTGAGCCTTGCCTGACACTGTCAGAGCTATGTCGCCGTATTGCACCCTGTCGCCGTCATGAAGAAGTATCTCCACCTGCAGTGACGGATCTGCAATGCTGAACACTTCGCGTGCAACGCGAAGCCCTGCTATGATGCCGCTTTCCTTTACTATAAGCCTTGCGCGGCCCGTGGCAGTGTCAGGGATGGATGCAAGGGAACTGTGATCTCCGTCGCCCGTGTCTTCGGCAAGGGCATTGATAATAAATGACCGTAGCTGGTTATCACTCATTGTCAGCTTCAATCCTAATCTGGTGTATCAGGGGGTTACCGTCAACTTTCTTCAGCAGGAAATAAACGCGGAACTTGCCCTTATCTGTTTCCAGGTTCGCTATTGCATACTGGGCGTCGCCCCTCGCCCCCTGGTGCCTGATGACAAATTCCCGTGAGCGGTAGCGTGTGAAAAAATCTTTCAGTATGGTTTCAGCTACACTCTTACTGTAAAAGTCCTCCTTGCCCGGCAGAACCAGCTCAACTGTCTTGTTGAGGTACTCGGAGAGCCCCGAAGCGCTTCCCGTACGGAAGGCGATTGCGATACCTGCAGGTATCCTGGGCTGATCCTGGGCAGAAAGCAGAAATGTGAAGGTGAGAAGCACACCTGCTATTGCCATAATCTTTTTATTCATTTTGTTTCCTTTATGCTTTACAAGTAAGGACAAAGCAAATTTAACCAAATATATCAAAAACCGAACCACTTTTAATTATCAGGAAGCCCTGCCCGCAATAAAGGGCTTAATTGCTATATTTGCCATACTCAACAGAAACCGGGGAGAGTAATGAAGATGGTGCTCCTGCTGACTGGAAAAACTGATCAGTCATGGATAAGAGACGGGGTGGCGGAATATGAGAAGAGAATCTCAAAGTACGCCCGTCTCGAAACAATCACTCTCCCCGATATCAGAAACCCGGGCAACCGCCCGGCAGAATGGGTAAAGGCCGCGGAGGCAGAGAAGATATTTGCACAGCTCCGGAGTGATGATCACGTGGTCCTGCTTGATGAACGCGGGAAGGGTTATTCAACGCTGGAACTTGCTGACTGGATGCGCCGGACAGTGATGCTGCCGGCAAAAAGAATCGTGTTTGTGGTGGGAGGACCCTATGGCTTCGATTCCTCGGTAACGGCAAGGGCAGATCATATGCTGTCACTCTCGAGGCTCACCTTCTCACACCAGGTGGTACGATTATTGTTCGCGGAACAACTATACAGGGTGCTTTCGGTAATTGCCGGAGACCCATATCATCATGAATAGCCTTATGGCTGAGAAACTGAAGAACATCAGGATAGTAGGAGTTGCCCTTCTCATCACTGTTGCCCTGGCAGCAGTTGCTGACCTTCTCTATTTCAGTGACCTGGAGTGGAGATACCGTACAGCACGCGCTGATGCCAGGCTCAAATCACTTGAGAATTATGCCGGGGAGTTGCTCAGGACAGCTGAAGAAATGATCTCCGAAGCGGGTGATTCTTCGGTACTGTTCCATAGTACTCTGGGCAGCGACGCCCTGAAGAAGGGGATCACCCTGCTGGTTTACCATGAGCGACGCATAGCCTACTGGTCAGACAACAGCATTGCCTTCCCGGTGATCTATGAGGAACATTTTGATGAGCATAAGCCGGTCTTCTACAGCAATGGCTGGTTCATACCGGTATACCTTGAAAACAGTGAATATGAGATGGTGGCGCTGATCAAGGTGTACAGGCAGTACCCCATCGTGAATGATATCCTTCAGACAGGCTTTCCCGAGACGTTTTCTCTTCCTGATGGGGTCAAAATCACCTTTGACCCTTCCGCCTCGGACTTCATTATATGGGGATCGGAGGAAGAATATCACTTCGGTCTTATTTTCCCCGAAACAAAGCCCAACACCATATTCCTGGCCATCCCGGCGCTGTTATGGCTTATTGTCCTTTTCCTCCTGGTAAGGCTGGTACTCCTTGTTGCCCGGCATATTGACATGAAATCCAGGACGCCATCAGGTATTGTCTTTGCATTTGCTGCGCTTCTGGCGGTATACGGAATCATTCTTCTGACGGGATTGCCGCGTTCGGTAACCTCAACCGGGCTGTTTTCACCGTTCAACTGGTCAGCCGGCAGGTTGATTCCGACTGTAGGACACGTCCTGCTTCTCGGCATACTGGTCCTTTCAGGTATCCGGTTCACATTCAGGAGCGACAGGTTCAGCAAGCCGTGGAGCGGGAAGGGTATTTGGAAATATCTGGTCCCGGGAGTGATACTGGCAATGGGATATGTCATATTCCTCCTGGTTGAGGCCCATTTCAGGGACCTGGTGGTGAATTCGGCAATCAGTTTTGAGGCATTCCGGATACTTGACATGACCTTCATGAGCCTGGCCGGCATAGTCTCTGTGATGCTGTTGCTGACCATCCCTGTGATACTTATCATGTACGCAGCCAGGATGATGCACGGATGGTCGTCGCGTGAGATTCTTGCAGTTGCCGGCGGCATCACCTTGCTGCTCCCTCTGGCATGCCTCGCCGATACCGGCTGCAATGGCTGGAGCATCCTCTGGATACTGGTGATGATCACCACAGCTTTTATATGGCAGAGGAAATCCTATTCCGGGGTATCACTCGCAATCATCTACTCGGTAATAACGGCCATGCTCTCCACCGCACTTATAATCAAATACTCAATCATCAGGGAGGAGAGAAACATGAAGGTAATGGCCGTCTCACTGGCCAGTGACAATGATATGGTGGCAGAAGGGATGATTATTGACATGTGGCCTGCCCTGGAGAGTGACACCGTGCTTGCCCGGCTGGTCAAAAAGGAATTCATCACTCCCGGCGACCTCAATTCTGTCTACAGGTATCTTGAGGATGGCTATTTCTACGGTTACTGGCAGAACTATGATATCAGCATCGTGATCTGCCGCAATGACTCACCCCTCAGCCTGGGCTCCACGGGTGCAGAGGTGGCCAACTGCTTCGACTGGTTTGACAACCGCATAATGAATGAGGGTGATACCATCACGAATACCGGCTTTTACTTCATGCGCAACCAGGCCGGAAGAGCCTGGTACTTGTCAAAGCTCCTGTATGAGATATCACCGGGAGTGACCAACGGGCTCTTCATTGAGCTGGTCAGCCATATAGAGACGTTCCTGGCAGGCTACCCTGAGTTGCTGCTCGACGGTGGTTATCAGAGATTTCCCATGCTTAAGGATATCTCGTACGCGAAATACAACAAAGGCGTGCTGGTTCTGAGGTCAGGCGAATATCCGTATGATGCCTCCATCCCCGGGGGTCAGCCGGAGAGGGAGGAGTTCAGGTTTGAGGATGGCAGGGATTACAAACACCTGTACTATACACTGGGTGACATGACCCTTGCTGTCACTGTAACCAGGGTAAAGTTCCTTGACCGGATAATCACTTTTGCCTATCTCTTCATTGCCAACCTTACCTACGTAATAATACTGCTTGTCATCTTCACTATGAAGCCTGCCGAGCTACTGAAGACGGATACTTTTCGCCGGCGTCTGCAACTGTCATTTGCAGCCGTCCTTACCATGGTCTTCATAATTGTGATTACAGGAGCACTTATATTGAGCACCAGACAGTTCCGCAGTAATCACCTAAGGATAATAAGTGAAAAAACGGCATCGCTCGCCATTGAGCTGGATCACAAGCTATCAACGGAGAAGACGCTTGACAGAGGGTGGCAAACGCCTGATTATCCCACTCTTAACCATCTGCTGGTGAAGTTCTCAAATGTCTTCTTTACTGACATTAATCTCTATTCACCTTCCGGGAGGCTCATAGCCACATCAAGGCCTGAGGTCTTTTCGCGCAAGCTTGAAGGAAGCATGATTGATCCTGTCGCTTTCGGTATGCTTACATCCGGAGGCAGGGATGAATTTATTAATACTGAGAGCATTGGAAATATGAGTTTCCTCTCAGCCTATCTTTCATTTTACAATGAGAACAACGAGCTCCTGGCCTATCTCAACATACCATATTTTGCCATGCAGAACCTCCTGACAAAGGAGACTTCGAACCTTATTGTCACACTCGTCAACTTTGCACTTCTGTTCCTGTTGATTATGATGTGGGTGGCAGTCTTTTTGAGTGAAAGGATTATCAGGCCGCTCAGTATGCTTCAGGAGGCAATGGCTTCAGTTGCCTACGGAAGGAAGAATGAACATATAAGATATGACAGTCGCGATGAGGTTGGCGAGCTTGTGAGACAATACAACCGGATGACCGATGAGCTGGAAGAGAGCGCCGGCAAGCTTGCGCGCACCGAACGTGAGATGGCCTGGCGTGAGATGGCCAGGCAGATTGCCCATGAGATCAAGAACCCTCTCACCCCGATGAAGCTCAATGTGCAGCAACTGTTAAAATCCTGGAATGACAGGGTTTCTGATTTTGAAAAGAAAATCGAGAGCTTTACAGTCAATCAGATTGAATATATTGACAACCTTTCCAATATTGCTTCAGCCTTCTCATCTTTCGCCAAGATGCCGGTGGCAGAACCTGCCGAGGTTGACGTTCTGGCCCAGCTGAACACCACTCTCGCCATGTTCGGCCATGCTGACGATACAACCATTACACTGGAAAGTGGCAACATCACCAGGGCAGTAGTGATGGCTGACAGGGAACATCTGAACAGTATCTTTTCGAACCTGCTGAAGAATGCGATACAGTCTATACCTCCCGGCAGAATGGGAGAAATCAGGATAGCACTTTCTGCTGATGACAGTCATGTGAGGGTAAGATTCATTGACAACGGCACCGGTATTCCGGATGAGCTGATTCCCAAAATGTTCACTCCTAATTTTACCACAAAATCATCAGGAATGGGGCTTGGTTTATCAATTGTAAAACGATATGTCGAGGGAGCCGGCGGAAAGATCTGGTTTACAACGGAGCAGGACAAGGGAACTGTTTTTACTGTAGAGTTTCCCCTGCTCTTTGCTGTTTAGTCTCTTTAAACACAGGGCAGCTAAAATATTCTGCGTTTTTCTCAGTTTTAATAACGTAGATTAGCAAACCAGTCCCTTAAGATGCCCCTTAGTTTCCGTAACATAGCAAGGAGTTATCTTCTGATAATTGTGCTGTTGTTAACATTTGGTTCTCTGTTGGTGTCAGGGCAGACGCCTCTCCTTACCGGTCAGATAAACCGGTATGCGAAGGTCACTGCCGTTGGTACCAGTCATGTCATTGTGGATAACGCCGGTCAGTTTGCTGCCGGTGACACCGTTATGGTGATGCAGATGAACGGGGTGGTGATCAATGCTGGTACTGACCTGGGGGGGAATTATCAGGCTGCAACAGGAGCTCCCGGAAAGTATGAGATAATAATTGTGTCATCAGTCAATACGGGCACCCGCAGGATTGATTTTTCCCGTGTGCTGATGAATACCTATGATCCTGCTGCAAGTGTACAGCTTGTTAAGGTAAGAACTTACCGTGATGCGGTTGTCAATACCCAGCTTTCATGCCAGGCATGGGATTCAGCCTCGGTCACCGGTGGGGTTCTGGTGTTCATGGTAAAGGGAGTTCTGACGCTCAACTCAAATATAAATGTTGCCGGGACCGGATTCAGGGGAGGTATCGTGTCACAGGGACTGGGCTGGTGCCAGAATGCTCATGATACTCTCAGGTATGAATCATACAACATATGGTCAGTTGTTGCAGGGTACAAAGGTGAAGGTCTTGCCATACGTACTGCCATGGGCCAGCCTCTTTATCCTTCCTTCATGAAGGGTAAGGGTGCGAATATGACCGGTGGCGGGGGTGGCAACGGACACTTCTCCGGAGGTGGAGGAGGTTCCAATTACGGTTCCGGAAGTGTCGGCGACCAGGAGATGCCTTCTGTAACCTGTGGTTTTCTCTGGACGGGAGGCCGGCCGGGATTCACGGTTGCCAGTTATTCCACACTGAATACGGGAGTTTATATGGGTGGCGGCGGCGGCGCTTCAGTTTACCTGACGACGCCTACCACCTCAGCCGGTGGAAACGGGGGAGGTATTGTGATCATACATGCTGACACCATTGTGGGTAACGGCAGAATAATCACTGCAAACGGCGCAGCGGCAAATAACAATACCGCTCTGAATGCCGGTGCCGGTGGCGGAGGTGGCGGAGGGTCGGTTATAATAAGCACCAGACATTTCCTTTCTGCGCCTGTACTCTCTGCTGACGGTGGCAGGGGAGGCAATAATGTAAACCAGAATGGCGTCGGCGGTGGTGGTGGCGGCGGACTGATCTGGACTGCCGGGACATTCCCCGGAACGGCAACGGTTGACGGCGGACAGGGTGGCATACACAGCAGCGGAGACCCTAACCGTGACGGCTTACCCGGACTTATACGAAACAACCTTAACCTGCCGCTTAACGGCTTTCTTTTCAATGAGATATACATAGCCTATAACCAGAACCAGCTTGACTCAATCTGCGAAGGGATGGTTCCCCCGAAACTTACCGGTACGATGCCGGCAGGAGGGAGTGGCACATACACATACCAGTGGCAGCGAAGCTATGACAACATTAACTGGTCAAACGTGCCCGGTACTTCCTTCGAATATACGCCTGCGGCAAGTGAATCAGCCACAGTCTGGTTCAGGAGGGTGGTCAGTGACGGCGCCGGTATCATTGACCGCAGCCTGCCTGTGCAGATTATCGTTCACCCGCGCATAACCGGAAATATCATAGGCAATGACA
>ERZ1026792.156-NODE-156-length-73345-cov-10.487571_pt1 | contig 73345 bp, 104 predicted proteins | sample MGYA00520884_ERZ1026792 | MGnify/ENA primary metagenome ERZ1026792 (study PRJEB33270, sample SAMEA104284473) | anaerobic digester metagenome | biome: Anaerobic digester microbiome; feature: mesophilic sludge digester; material: Anaerobic digester biomass...
TTTCCATATTTTTGTATTTTTATATAAATATCATTAATTTTTAATTATTTCAATGGATTTGCTTTACCTCTTGTTAATTTACTTCCAACAACATCAGACCATTTTGAATTTGTGGCAATTTGATTTGCCGGGCCACGTTCCAATCCGGTTTCCCAATGACCAACATCCGGATATGGTGGATAATCCGCAGCAGATGGGCTACTTCCATATCCATCAGAACTTGATGCAGAACTACTTGACGAACTGGTTGTAAAGTTAGTAGTTGATGGTGAACCCATTGAGGATTCTTCATCCAGTTCTTCATTTTTTCCAAGTAAACTAGCAAGTTGTTTTTCTGTTACAAGTATTTTCATCATCCATAAATATATATTATATATAGAATTATTTGGTTATTAATTAAAAATATTGTAATTTCATATCGAAAAAATTATAAAAATGAGACAATTATTTTTATTTATCATCTTACTTTTACCATTTTTCTTTGGTTGTCAAGAATATATTGAACCAACAAATACCCAATTTAATATTAACGGAGAATGGAAAATAATTAATATAACAACAACATATTCCGAAAATGTTCAGGTAGTTAACGATGATTTTTATGCGATTTCACCATTTGATGTTATTTCGATAACAGATGAATTATGGTTAATAAAAAATGATACCACCAACATACCCGCATGTTACTTTTTTAAAATAGGTTATATTTGGGAATTTGACTACAATCAACTTATAATTAAAAACAATCAAAGTCAAATACTTGATTGGTATTATGTTGGTTATTTGAATCGTAATTTTTTTCAATTAGTTGACAAAAAAACCATGATACATATAGGTGGTTCATATATTATAAATTTTCCAACACGTCCATATGGTGTCACACCTTCAACAATGATATATGTTACTGTACCAGAATTTGAATTTAGTCTAGATGGGCCAGAACGGAGTTTTAATAGATTAATAAATCAGAGAATTACATTGACGTTAGTAAGATAATCACTCGTCATAAATTGTTGAATCTTTTAATGCGTATTTTTTAATTAATTGTCCGGCAACAGCATTTGCCTCATCTTCGATAGGTCCACCAATATCGGGTGGTGGTGTTTTTAGTAAACCTTTTTCCCACTGTTGGTGATGTATTAATTCATGAGCAACGCTACGCATCACATCAACTAACATTCTATTTTTGGCATACACTTTCATTATTTTCTGTTCACTACCATAATCATAATTTGCTGTTGTTTTAAGACCATCTCTTTTGTTGGTTATAACAATGGTTGGTGGGTGTTTAATTTTCAATTCTTTTCTCACAAAATCAGCAAAATCTTTAATTTTACTATATGTGTTTTTTTTAGTTTCTTTTTCTTCAGCCAGATTCTTTTGTACCGATACCGGATTCATGGCAATTCCTGATTTATTTAAAATTTCATAATGTAAATGAGGCCCGGTCGCTCTTCCACGCATAGGATCATTTTTCCCACCACCACTATAAGCTATTATTTGTCCTTTTTTTACATTTTCACCTTTTCTTACCACTAATTGTCTTAAATGACAATATTTTGTAATTACATCACCATGGTTAATCCTAATATGACCACCACATGGGTTGGGTGATGTGTCTTTAGATACTTCAACAATACCATCTAAAGGGGCATAGACTGGTGAACCGGATTTTACTGCAATATCAATACCTTTATGATCTCTACCACCGACAGTTGTATTACGTAAACCAAATTCACTACTTATTGGGTATTTTTTGCCCAATGGATGCATCATAACATTGTCATCTAATGTTTTAGTTTCAGAATCTCGTTGAAAAAATCTGAAATTTTTGTTTGTGTCAACATATTGATTTGGTTGGTTTTCAACGTTTGTTACAGTATTGTCATTTCCATCAGTTCTTGTGGCATCCAATGTGTCACTTAGAGTGGGTGATCTTAATAATTTAACAAGTCTTTCAAAGTTTGGGGCATATTGATTAATTTCAGGATCATCCATTAATGATTGTTCATTTAGTATTCGTACTGCCTGCCCTTTAGTAATAACTATTTTCATATGTTTATAAATATGCAACTTACATCATTTAGAATATTTATTATTGAGATGTCAATAAATTTTTTACTTCAAGCGGTTAGAATTCTTCATATTGGTAAATGTACCGATGATGAAATAAATATTATTTATGATTATTTTAATAAGCTTGACAATGATGATTTAATTAATTATTTTAAATCAAATTCTGTTCTTCAATATGACAATGATCTTGAATTTTGTACAGAAATAATTAATAAATTAATTAAAATATTTGAAGAAAAAGAAGAATACGAAAAATGTATTGTTTTAATGGTTAAAAAAAATGAAATAATAAAAATAACTAATGTTGTTGATAGTCATGAGTATATTTAACATGTCTGAGGAAGAAAAAACTAACATTCGTAAACAACACTACGAAGCAACAATGGAACATTATCAGGACAAAAAGATAAAAAAAGATGGTTTAAAACCACCTGAGAAGAAGCTCAAGGAAAAAGACGAAATTAAGAAGTAGATTTGCCTGACTTCTTTGATGGGGATTTCTCAACAGTAAAATTTAATTTACCTTCACGGGCTAGATTTTTAATCTCTTTCAATGTTTTTTCTGCTGTTTTGTTAATTTTATGATGAAGATCCCAATTAACAATTGATGATTTTTCGTCATGTTCTACCATATCGTATAATTTTGCAAGTTTACGAATCATTTTATCGGCTGCTAAGTTAAGCCTTTTTTCTTCATATCCAAAAAAATCTCGATAATTTTTAAATTTTTTTACATGAAAAAAATATTTACGCATCATTTTATTTGCCTGTTCAAAATCATCACCACCAAATAATATTGATAATGGATTTACATTTTGTGTAATAAATTCTTTATAATTATCAAATTTTTTGGACAATAACAACATAAAAAATAATTTCAAAAAGTAATCTATTTTTTCATCATTACTTATATCATTTGGTGGAGCTGGGATATTATCATTTTGTTCTATGACATCATCAATAAATTCTTCAATAAATGGTATATAATCACGTAATTCGTTGAACAACTCATTAAATTTAAAATCTCGTATACTTTTTAATTTTTTGATTAATTCAGATTCATTAAAAAACGATTTAAACTGTGATTTAGTAATTCTTTTTTCTTTTAAAAGAGCATAAAATTCACTTGGCCTCACTAAATTTTCAAGTTCATGAATAAAATATAAATAAAACAAAAATCTATTTATCGGGGTTATATTATTTAATCTGATTTCTTGAATAGTATTATATTCGGAATGATAATGAATCGGTACACTTAATTTTACTTGATCATCATATACATGTTTTAATTCGTGTGTTAATGTTGATATTATGCTCCATCTTTCCTTTTTTAAATATTTAATAATATTTTCAACATCCCAATATTCTGGCGCTGTTAATATTAAATCAATATCAATTACCTTCAAATCTTTACGTGTCGAAATAAATTTCCAATTTTCTATTCTGTGTGACAATTGTGTGTTTGTACTTACTAGTTCATAGTCATAATCGTCATTATTGTCTGTAATAACCGTAATTGTAAAATTGGCAAAATTAAAATTATAATTTGAAATATGATAATCTCCATTTAATGTGAATTTTATTTCATTAATACGAGTGTTTGGTGAGATTGATGTTGAAAGATATTCTATAATTTGATTGTATAATTGTACTGCGGTTTCATATATATTATCAGGCACACCCATTTTTTCATTAAGTACCATTTTAATAGCACCTGGTAATTTAGATGTCCGTAATTTTACAGTTTTTTTCATGTTTTTATTTATCTATAAATAGATTAATTTTCCCTTCTTTCTTCTGGTTTATAATATTTTATTCGTTCGTGCCATATAGGAGAAGCCAATAAAATACCAGAATTTATTTTCCCTTCTTTTGTTAGTTGGTATATATGTGAACTCCATGTTTGTTCATATGGATGTGCCCATGTTGTATCAATAAACATTTTTTTATTACCTTCCTTAGATTGTATCATAGGCCAATCCGAATAATTAATTTCACCGGTCAAATATGCTAAACCGTCTAGAATTTTAACATGTTCATATTTGGTTGGTGGAGAATTTGGATCAAGTCCAGTTATTGGTAATTTATCATAATCAGGCCAGTCACGAGTACGGATATGTTGTGGAACATTATACCATGGCAATGCTTTATCATTATCAAAATAAACTTCAGTAAACGATAATTTTAAGAAATCAAATTCTTCTTTTAACATTATTTTATGAATTATATCATATAAATTCGGAACATATTTTCTAAATCCATTTCTACAAAACTGACCCTCATAGTCTTTTGAATTTATTGTCATATCATCTTGGAAAAATAACATAAAATCTGCATCTGAATCGTGAAAATGATTAGAGGCTGATTGTCTTCCACCACATATTCCAGTATTACGCCCCAACCAAACATATTCAAAATTATATTTTTCAGCAATTTCTTTATTTTGATTGGATATATTTTCATCAGTTGAATTGTCCATAAGAACAAGATGAGGTTTTGTTAACCATTCTGATGTTTTTTCCATATTGGTTAATAAAAACTGGAGTTGTTCTGGAAAGTTAAAAGTCAAAATATAAAGATTTGTTTTTACCTTTTCTAAATCACCATTTGTTATAATTTTATGTTTAATAGTTTTGGGTAGTGAAACTGGGACCAATTCAACGTTATTATCTATAAGTGCTTGTGTAAATTTAATTATTAAACCATTATCATCTAACATATATCTCCTATATATGTGTGGTTCTCGATATGACATTATGGTAAAAATACTTTCTTCCGTACCTAAACAACCATCATTTAAGGTTCGATCTAGTGTTGTGTAATACGTGGCATTGGCTTGATTGATGATTTCCTTTTTACCACCAAATAAACCACCTCTACAAACATATTTAACATCGTCGCCAGCATAACGATTCATAACCTTTAAATTAAAACCATGAATTTCATCTGTACCGATATATGGATATGAAAGAAATAAAAAATCAGATAGATAAGGAATTATTTTGTCTAATACTCGATTATTTTTAAAATGATTCAGATCAACAGTATTTGTAATACCAGCATCTAACCATATAAAATATTCCGTATTAAATGGGTCCCATATTGTAGCATCATTAAGTAAGAACATTTTGGATTGTACGATAGGATCATACCACTCTAAGGTTGCTTGTGGACTAGTTTTTAACCAGCCGTTTTCACCTGTAGTATTGTACCACTTTGGATTGGTTCTAATTTCTTGTGTTCTTCCCCAGAATGGTTGATACATATGTTTTATATAATCCAAATCGGCAATTTTAATATACGTATTTTCTTTATTTCTTTTTTCCCAAACTATATTTTCTAGTTCTTTTGGTATATAAATGAATAAATTTGCTGGGATTTCTAAAAATTCTTTAAAACGTTCAATATAATGATCAAAACTTCTATCGTTTCTTCCAATATTCCACAAACCAGTCACAACTGTAAGATTTTTTGTTACTTCTTTTATAGTAGTATTTGATATTATTTCATTCATTAATGTTTTGTCTGTTGCATCAATATTACTACTATTAGTTTCAATAATATAATCGTTATCTTCCAATTTTTGTATAGTTAATTTTTTTTCTTCCTCAGTTAAATTCAATAATTCCAAACGAATGAAACTAGGGCGATATTTGGAAAAATCCAATTGATTAAAAATTTTCCAATCATAACCTTCTGCATCACATAATAAAATATCTATTTTTTTTATATTATGTTTTTCACATAAAGTTTTAAATGTAATACCTGGTACAGTAATATTAACACCAAACTTTTCTTTAACTTCAATATCTCTTTGAAAATTACTACCAAAACCATTTTTTAATGGGTACACACTACTCATTCCTTTATATCCATGATGTAAATTTTCTTTTTCAATAATATCATATGGTATTGTTAGCATTTCAACGGGTCCGTCATTTTCAACAATTGCACTTTGTTCATAAATGTAATTGTCGACATTTTTAAAATTTTCTTTAAGTTTTTCAAATATTTCTGGTATTGGTTCAATAAGTAATGCTTTCCATTTGTATATATCGAGAAATTCCCTTGTATCATCAAAGGTTATACCATCCATTGCACCAATTTGTACAACAAAAATGTCTTTTTTGTTACGACCCAGATAATGTAATGTTTCTGATATTAAATCCATAACTAATTATTGTTTATTAAAATAAATATTTTCTATTAATAAGCAATCCATTTGACTTTCCTCAAAAATTTTAAATGCATCTCTTATAGTTGATAATATAGGTTTTCCCGCAATATTGAATGATGTATTCAAAAGAACACCAACACCAGAACATTTTTCAAATTCGGTCAACACATTATATAACCATTCATTTTGCTCTTTTGTTACTGTTTGAACTCTCGCCGTGTTGTCAACATGTGTTATTGCAACAAGTTTTTCTCTCCATTCTTTGCGAACTTTTGGACAAAAACTCATCCATTGACTTTCACCTTCCCATTCAAAGTATTTTGAAACATCTTCTAGTCTGACAACCGGTGCAAATGGACGATACCACTCCCTATGTTTAACTTTTTGATTTAATATGTCTTTCATGTTTGGAACCATTGGATTACATAATATACTTCTATTACCCAATGCTCTTGGCCCATGTTCACTTCTCCCCCTAGCAACTCCAATTATTTTACCATTTAACAAATCTGTTGTGAAAATATTAATATCAAAAAAACTGTTATTAAAAAAATATTTTTCCTCAATGTAATGTGATAATGAATTAATATCTAATAAGGGTAATCCTGAGTATGTTAAAATAATTTGTTTTTGTGGTTTTAAGTTATGTAATAATAAACCAGCAGCAACACCACAGTCATTAGGATTTGGTCCAATAAAAACATTTTTTTTAAATTCTTGAACAATACGAGTATTAAGCAAAATATTTAAACCACAACCACCTGCAATACAAATTGGTAAATCTTTATACTCATTCATATATGGAATTGCAATTTCCAAAAAACACTCTTCAAATGCTCGTTGAGACGTTGCCGCAATATCCCACGCAATTTGTCCTTCAAGCCTATTTCTACTATCGAAATTAACACCTATTTTTTCACCCAAATTTTCAATTTTTATTTCATAATCACGTTTCGGATCGTTTACGCCACTCCCATTCGGTCCTGATTTATAAAATTCAATAAAATATGGTAACCAATTTTCACGTACCACCCCATATGAGGCTAAACCCATTATTTTACCCGGATAAACTAGATTACCTTCAGATATATCTTCATGTTTAATATCTTTCATATAATGTGCAAATATCATATAAGGAAAACCTAGATCATAATGAATATTTTTATTGGTTGGATTAAAAACAGTTTCTAGTAATTGAATGGATGTTTTACGATTAGCTTTATAAACACAAAAAAAACCATCATCACCACCACCATCAAAACTAAAGATTAACGCATCATTAAATGGTGATTGATAAAAACAACCCGCAGCATGTGCCATATGGTGATGTGTATTATGTATATAATTTTTTGCTGGTATGTGTTTTTCTAGATGATAATATCGATCTAAAATCACTTCACTATTTAAAGAATAACAATTATCAAATTCATTGATACCCAAATATTTCATTATAAACTTGGGTATGTATTCACTATAAAATAATATATTTTCGGGTTTGGGGTACTTATATTGAGCAAGACCACCATTTTTTATATTTAAAAATCTTTCAACTTCTAATACTAAGATAATTTCACCATCTTTTTCAACAACATACGCTGCATTATGTGAACCGTAAAATGAAATGTTTATCATTAAAATTTTAGTGTTTATACTTATTTTATTTTTTAATAAGTATTTTTAAATTTTAAATTCCACCCTATCTGACCAACCCGTCTTATTATTATATGCCCAATATACTACTCTAACTGGATCCTTTTCAGTTAGAAACATTGCTTCATAATGAATTGGCGTTCCTTTTTCAATAAAATTTCTGATACGATGATCATCAATTGATGTTGAATTAATACCAATTCCGTTCTCATCGTCAAAAGCAACTAGTATACTATCATAATTATCACCAGGCAACATATTTTTTTCTATATTGACTAAATAATAAAAAGAATGCATGAACGAATCTTCCCATTCTTCTTCGGTTTTATATGGATATGGGTTCGGTGGAAATTTACGATCAACAGTATATTTTTGAAAAGACCTTTTCTTAAAATGTATTCCAGCATATTTTTCATAATCACGTAATGTCCTAACTGTACCAAGATCATAACCAGTTAAATCAAACCCATTGTCCTCAGTTCTAAGTAATTGACGAATCTTAGCCCGGGCATCATCCTGCATTTTGTTAAATGAATAATCACCTCTTTTATATTGATCATCCCAAAGAAGAATTCCATTTCGTTCAGTTCTCATCGTCGCATGCCAAATAACATTTCTATGTGGATGGAATAAATCATATCCGTGTGTATATGATCTCACAGTTAAGTTAATTTCCTCTCCACTAAAATATAAACTTGGATCGTGTCTAACTTCTCTTGCCCATTTATTTGGTCCAAAAGCAAAATGCCCCGACAAAAATCTCGCCGGAAATGGTTTTGTTAGTGATTGCCAATTTGGAATACCACAAGGACGTATAAAGATTGTACCAAAAGGATAGAAACAAGCCGCTTCGGACAACCAAGGTTCCATTGTTCTTCCGGCCGGATCATTGAAAGGATCATAATAAGGTAAATAACCACAAATTAACGGGTTATAACCCTCTTCTTTAAGTTGATAATACCAAGTAAGTAAAAGAGTATCCCAACCTTTTATAAATCGATGGTGAGAATCTAATTGACACACAAAGTCTTCATCTTCAAGAAGTGTATCATTAATAATTGCTCTAGCATATGGTAAACCCTTAGCTTCTGTATAGAGCATATTATGTACTTTAACTCGTTTATCGTTCTTGAACTCATCAAGATTGTCAAAACCATCTTCGGGGTTGTATTGCCTACAAATACCAAAATGTATTCGTTTTGGGTTATCAGCATTTTCTAAAGCGCTTTTTATTGTGGGTACTAATTCGGGTTCTCTGTAAGCTGGAAGATGTACAAAAATCGTTTTATTGTGATATTCCTCAACCTCAACCCATTCTTCTGTTTTTTTTTCTGTTTTTATCATGTTTTATCCGATATTTCCTGTTAATCTTTCACACCAGCCTTTTGATTTACTATGTGGCCACACCACCCAATATGCCGGTTGTTTTGAAGTTTCAAATTGTCTCCAAATTTTACAATATTTGTCCGGATCATTAAAAAATCCCCGTATTTCGTTTTCATCTGCGTCTTGCCTGAACATGGTCTCATTTTGTTCATCATGAAATGCTATTGCCCAAAAATCATAATCTTTTTCTGGAACCAAATCATAACCAACATCAATACAATGTTTAAAAATTTTAACAAACGACGCTTCATATTCTTCATTAGACAAAATTGGATTAGGAGGAAGTTTTTTGTCCATAGTATATTGTTGAACGGCTCTTTTTTGGAAAGAAATTCCTGCATATTTTTCATAATCATCTAATGTTCTGACCGGACCGAAATCATAAATGCCAAAATCTTGTGTTCTCGGTTTCATATAGAATAACTGCTGACATCTTTCAATAGAACCATTTTGTTTTATATACCACGTACTTACATCATCCCATTGTTTTTTCTTACCACGTCTAGTATATTCATGCCAAATTGTTGTTTTAACAGGGTGAAATAAATCATATCCCCAAGTATATGCTCGGGCACTTATGGAATGTTCTTCACCATGAAAATAAAAATTAGGATCGTGTGGTACTTCTTTTACAAAATCACCAGTTGTAAACGCAAAATGAGCAGAATAAAACCTTGCTGGTATAGGTCTCGTTCGATCCTTATAATCATCAATTGTGTCTGGCATTGTATGTAATATACCATCCGGTGAAAATCTATCAAAATGCATTATCCAAGGTTCATTTATTCTTCCTCCAGGATCATTATCAGGATCATATGATGGAATATAACCAGTGATTAATGGTTTTTCGTGCCCCATTTCTTTCAATTGTTTATACATTTTTATTAATTCTTCATCCCAGTTTTGAATAAATCTATGATGTGAATCTAATTGAAGGGTATATTCTTCATCATCATATTGTCCTTGTAGTTTATTTCTTGCCCAACACACACCTTCAGATTCCAAATGGGGAATATCGATAATTTTAAATCTCTTATCATCTTTAAATTCATCAAGATTATCCCACGCATCTTCAGGAGAATGTTGCCATGCAATAGAAAAAACTAAATTCTTGGGGTATTTAGCTTTTTCAATACAATCTCTTAATGTTGGAAGTAATTCAGGATCTCTATAGGATGCAATTTGAATAAAAATTTTGTTTTTTTTCATACCATTTGATATTATATTTTTATTGTGATTAATATACGAAATATTACGATATTATTAAAGTACAATCAAAAATAACCCAATAATTTTTTTATGTTGTTTAAATTTCTTATATTTGTATTTGTTAAAATTTTGAAAAATGGATGACATGAAATTCGATTTAAATGATATTGTTATAATACCAACAGAAAGTAGTGACATTAATAGTAGAAAAGAATGTAAAATAACACAAAAATGGGATTATAATTATCAGATGTTACCATTAATGGCAGCACCAATGGATACTGTTGTTTCCAAAAATAACTATCAAAAATTTATTGATAATGGTATAATACCATGTTTACCAAGAGGACAACATATATTACCTTTACAACATATTGCCGGTTATGGGAAAAAGCCATATTTTCAGTCATTTGGTTTATATGAAATAGAAAAACAACTAGATGATTACCGATGTGAAGCGATGTTACCATATAAATCTTGCTTTTATAATCACCAACATGTTTTAATTGATATAGCAAATGGTCATATGAAAAAATTACTTGATATCATTAAAGATATTAAAAAATTTTGGCCAAATATTCAATTAATGGTTGGTAATGTGGCAAATCCTAAAACATATGTGAATTTAGCACGTGCTGGGGCAGATTATGTTAGATGTTCAATTGGCACGGGCGCCGGATGTACAACAGCCGCAAATGTTTCAATCAATTATCCTATGGGTTCATTAATTGCTGAATGCCGACAGTTACAAAAAGAATATAAATTAAAAACAAAAATTGTTGCTGATGGTGGCATGAAGAATTATTCTGACGTCATTAAAGCCCTAGCCCTAGGTGCGGATTATGTTATGATAGGTTCAATTTTTAATAAAACAATCGAATCTGCGGGTTATAATTATTTGTGGGGTGTAAAAATACATAATAAACTATCCGAAGTATTATGGAAATGGGGGTTTCCAATTAAAAAGAAATACCGTGGTATGAGTACAAAAGCTGTTCAAAGAAGTTGGGGAAAAACACAACTGGTAACGGCTGAAGGTATTACAAAATATCAAAAAGTTGAAAACTCTCTAGAACAATGGACAGAAAACTTTAAAGATTATCTTAGATCTGCTATGAGTTATTCGGGTGCAAAAAAATTGAGCGATTTTATTGGATACGCTCAATATGTTTTTATTACCGACGCTGCAAGACGCAGATTCGATAAATAACTATTCAATTCTGAAATCGGGATCATCTCCTCTTAATTCCAGATCTTTCATCATACCTTCTTTAATATATCTTCTAATAAGAGCAGAAACGGTTGTTTTCTGACTATTAGCAACTTTTTCAATTTTTTTATAATACATTGGAACGATTCTGAATGATAACATTCTAACCAACTGTCTATATTTTGGCTGTTCTGATTTCCCTGGATGGGCTTCTTTTGTTTTTGATTTTTCTGATGCCATATGAATAGTTTTTTTATAAATATTTGGTTTTGTTGTTTTTTTCCAATATATTTTATTTTAATATAAAAAAATCAAATTATGGAAGAAAAATCGTCAGCAGTAAAAGAATGTGAAAAGATTTACCCAGAAATGACTCAAGAATTTAAATCTATTATGTGGGACCAATACGATTTATTCTGTCGCAAACAACTTAATTATGGCCCATCAAATATTTCAGTAGGAACATTGTTAACCACAGACGATGATGTAAAATTATCTTTAACAGGATTGTTTTTCAGAATGAATGATAAAATTCAAAGAATTAAGCAATTAGTCGTTCTTGGTAGACAAGATCATGTTGGAGAAACTATTGGTGATACTTTTCAGGATTTAAGTGTATATGGGATTATTGCCCAGATTGTTCAGAGAAAAAAATGGGGACGATAGTTTTACTATTTTCATAAAAAAAAAGAGGGGAAAACATTTGATTTCTCCTTTTTTTAATTATATTTGTCTCCAATATGTTCATAAAAATATTTATAAAAAAGTTTCGTTATGAAAATTAATGTTAACCATCCGTCTTTTATGTCATTTTTAACATCCACAACAAATCACATATTATCAGCAATAAACATTAACGAATATTTTACATTAACCAACGAAAAAAAATTGGCTGTTCTATTTACAGTTTTAAGTTTAATAAAAAATCGAACAAAAGTAATTTCCAAATTAAGTGATGCTGAATTAAATCAAGTTATAACATTATTTCGCAAAAAAAATGAAGAAAACGAAAATTATGAATTTGCAGCAATACTAAATGATGTTTTAAAAAATTTTGATGTAATAAATAATTTATCGACCCAAGAAAAAAATCCGAAAAAAACTATTAGAAAAAAAGAAACTAAATAGTCTCAGTTTTCTCCCGATCTTCAATAATAATAGCATCTGGAATTTCAACTAGAAACAATAGCATATCATCTTCATTATTTCTTTTTTTAAGAACAATATCACAACGCCAAAATTCTTTAATGTCATTAATATGACCATCTTTAATTGAATTTTTATTCACTTTTCGAAAAACATAATACAACTTATCTTGATATGTTATTAATTCAAATCCTCGTAATGTGTGTAACATTTCGTTTTTTGAATAAATATAAATAAAATTAAACATATTGTAACTATTACAAATCCAAATTATTTAATATTTATCATTATATGAAAAAGTATATTTTTACGGAATCACAGGTAAAAACACTGGTAAACAACATAATTGAATGTAACGATGTTTTACTAGAAAATCAGGAAGTCTATAATTTAGAGGGACTTGCTGAAATACTTAGCAGGACCGGCCTTGATGAAATAACATTATTCGATATACTTAAAGATTTATATCGTCATGGTGGTGATGAAGCAATAATAAAAACATTTAAAGAAAGTACTGGTATAGATATTAAAGATGTCGGTAAAGGAAGATATGTTTTTAATTTAAGATAAAAAAAAATAAAAATGAAAAAATATATTTTAACTGAGAAACAAGTGAAAATGGTTGTGGATTCAATCATCCAAGAACAAACAGAAGATGCTTCTCTAGCGGCTACTGTTCAATGTTTTTTAAACCAAATTTCACGAGCCAATTTAAAAATTAACGGTCAAATGGATAAGGACACAACAAGAGCATTGATTCTTTTCCAGCAAGAAAAAAAGAAAAAAGGGGCTAATATTGTGGCGGATGGAATTTGGGGATATAATACTCAGAGCACATTAACACCTGAAGAGAATAAAATATGGAAAAAATGTCGTCGTAAATACGGGACGGGAATTTAAAATATAGTTGTTATGAGAATTAAAAAATTATTTTGGGAATTACTATTAGAACAACAAAACGACCCAGATGGGGAGTTTGAACCGGATTTACCCAATCAGCCAGTAAATGTGAATGAACCACCAGAAGATGAACCCGAACAACCAGAAGACGATTCCGATGATCGTCCTGATGATATTGAACGTCAAAATCAAAAAGCACGCCAGAAAAAAGTTTCTCCACATGCAAAAATTATAGCAAAATGGAAAGAAGAAAACCCAGCATTGGACGATGGCGATGCTGATGCCGCTATTACGTTTTTTAATAACAGAAAAAACGGATTACGTGTTTATAAAGACCCTGAAAAACATCCTGATTATATAAATTTACCCGAAATAACGTCTCTTGTAGTTAGATTTCCTCATTTAAAACCAATCCTTATGGATATATCTAAAATCAGAGATATACAAAATTATAGATGGGAAGAAATAGAATTCTTTATGGATGTTACTGGTACAATTCAATCAACACCATTTATGGATTTTAGAATAGAGGGTGATACACCTGAAATACGAAAAGCAAATGCGTTAAAAAAATGGGAGTCACCACATAATCGTATTATTAATGAAAATGGAATTACAGTTTATAGAATAACAGGAAAAGATGAAGCAATTGCATTAGGTCGTTTACAACGTATTTTAGTTGCACAATATGGTGGTATAAACTGGTGTATCGGCAATAATGATTATCCAGGATCAAATGAAGGTCGTAATTTATACGCAACATATAGAAGTTATAGTGTTTATTATATCGTTCTTAATAGAAATTACCAAGAAGATCACAGATATTATATTTCCACTATTAACGTGTGTGATATGAATAGTTCAACCGGAAGTAATAATGGTCCTTACATGATAACACCTAGACCAAATGGTACCAACACGAATCAAACATGGGATGATATTGTTAATATTCACCCACAATTAATCGGAAAAAAAGAATTTTTTACATATTACCCATTAACGCCAAAAGAAAAAGCTAGTGCAAAAATAGACAATATTAATTTTAATCAGTATAGTGATAATTTCTTTGGTGCACAATCATTTAATATAAAAAAACAATATATCGAATCAGGAAGAGCTATTAATGACAAGTTGTCTTTTAGAACATTACCATATAGTAAAGATAATACTAAAAATTTAAGAAAATTGTATATTGATACCGTTAATCTTGACAACTATAAAGATAAATTTAAATGTTCAGACATTAATGATCCATTTGGTATTCTAAAAATCATCGCCAATGAAACCCCACAGTTATATAAATATTTAGACGAGTATCAATTAAAACAAGTTTTAAATATTAAACGTGGTGTGTGGGCTATTAAAGTTAGCATAATTGGTTCAACATATAATCCAATTGGTATTGATAGAAAAAGCAATTATGTTTTATATACAGATCGTTCTGGCGTTTATTATGGTATTATGAATGTTGATACAATTGAATGGATGGAACCAATGAAATTTGCGTCAACAAAAACAACCCCATTACGTAAAGGAACTGATAGATTTTTCCTGAAAAGATATTCTGCAATGGATGGTGACTATTTCTATTTCCTTACCAATATGAAAACATATATTGATAAAAATTCACCAGATTATGGTGTTGGGCAATATTTGACTGCTGAAGAAGGAAATAATCTTTTAGAATCAGGTGAATATCGTTCATTTCAAAAAGTAATAAAATGAAAAAAGTAATTCTAACCGAAAGTCAAACTAAAACATTAATGGATAACATCATTAAAGAACAAACAATTAATGATAGAACAAATCTTGTTTATGCGACTGGCGATTTTGGTTATATTGGAACAACATTTAAAGGTGGTGAAATTGCCGATATTTCTAAAATAAATTTTGAGTTATCTTATATTGTAGATATTGAATGGAGAAAATATGGCATAAAAGGCATTTATGTGACCAACATTAAAGGCCCGTCACATATTGAACTTGAAATAAGTTATTATCCCGCAAATGATCCTGATGGTGATTTTATTGAAGAAAACATAACAATACCGATTGATTGGAACTCACAAGTCATAACTAACGAAACCGATGATTTGGGATATTTTGGTGTTGATTCTGACATTGAAATTAATTTAACTAACGATAATAACGGAAATATTATTGTCAAAAATATTGAAATTAATGTTCAAAATTTTTAATTAACATTTACTTACTTTTTTATTTTATTTATATTTATTAATGACCTTGTGATTGAGGATCTAGTGCCGGTAAAACGACATTTGAGTTGGAATTGATACCAACAAATAGATGTTCATATAAAAAAAATAAGGAAATGAAAAAAAATGTCAATGTAACGTATCCTCCCAGTGCGTTCATTACCAAAGGTAGACAACGCATAAAGCAATACAACGATACCGTTTATTTAAAAAACGGTGATGAGTTCGAAATAGAACTTTTTAATCCCACACAAAATAAGATTCGTGCTGAGATTTTACTTAATGGTGTATCAATAGGTTCGGGTATTGTTCTACGTCCAGGTGAAAGGGTGTTTCTTGATAGGTATCTTGATGAACCAAAGAAATTCAAATTTGAAACATATAATGTGGATATGAATGACCCCACTGTTTTGAGTGTAACAATTAAATTTTATAAAGAATCGTTTTATACTACACCTGGTAATATTAATACGTGGTATAATTATGTTAATTTTTCTACCGATTTTAATATAAAGACCGATATTTCTTATAATGCAACAGCCCCTTACACTTTAACGAATACCCCACCTGTTAGTAGCTTATCACATGATAAATTTGGAAATAGTATTACGTCATCTGAGACAGGAAGAATTGAAAAAGGCTCACAATCTGTTCAATCTTTAGTAAATGATTATACATTATTTGATACATGGTGGACTTGGAGAACAGATTGGAAAATACTTCCGGTTTCACAAAAACCATTTGTTAAAGAAGATTTAACTGTCTATTGTACTAATTGTGGAGCTAAAAGAAAAAAATTTTCACATCGTTTTTGTCCACATTGTGGAATTAAATTTTAATAAAAAAATAAACACACAAGGTCATAAAGGGGAGTAGTCCCCTTTTTTTATAAAAAAATTTGGAAATATCAAAAAAAATACGTTATCTTTACTAATTAAAATTTTAAACGCAATGAAAAGAACAGTTAATTTTTTTATTTTTATCGCAATAATGGTTATTGCAGTGATTTTCTACACCGATTACCGAAACAATTCGGATTATCAAAACTTTAAATCTGATTCATCAATATGGGTTGATGATGATGTTTCTTCTAACACACATTCATTAAATGATGTTTATACTCCCCCAACATCACCAAAATTACAGGTGTTGAACGAATATATCGATTTTAATAATTTCGATGAAAAAAGAATGTGTGATGTTTTGTTTAAAGCAATGAACGATTATCAAAAAAAGATTCATAATGGTGATTCGTTAATTCGTTCTTCAGTTGTCGAACGAATAATTTCTAGAGACAATTATTATTATTTTAAAAATAATTGCGATAGAATTCCATCTAATCAAATGATGAAATTTCATAATCCAAAATGGTATGATATTGATCGTGATGGCAATCCAGATAGAATTTTTAACGATCTACCCGACACGGTAAAAGTTATGCTTATAAATGAAATGAGAGGAACTTATTTTTTACAAGCTAATTGGGATCCATATGCAGAAGATTATATTTTATCTTATGGTGAAATTGTCGGGTCGGTTTCATTTGAAAATCTTCCAATGAATTATAAATACACATATTATGAAATTGCCAAGGATTTAATAAATGGCTGGAACAAATCTATACACCACACACATTTCTTAAATGGTGATTATAAAAATGCTGTTGTTGTTGGTGTTGCCGCATATTATTACAGAAAAAATAGAACTGTATATGTTTCGTTTGTCTATATATCTTAAACCTATTTTACAGTGAACGGTTGAATATCACTTAAAACATATCGTCTATTTGGTGCCGTAACTTCTGGGACGGTTGGGTTCTCTTTTGTCCACCCCGGACCAAATTTGGTGGTGTCACCCATTCCTTTAAATTTAAAAATACCACCCAATTCAGGTAGTTCTTTATTTAATATGTCGGCAATGACCCGGGCTCTTTCTTGTGAAAGGCATAAATCATAATCTCGTCTTGTTTTATTTCCAGCACATGGTTTATAACCACCAGTTATTGGTTGTTCTGGATCGGCATCAACACTAGAATAACCATATATTGTTGGATTTTGTGATTTCATGTGGTTAATGAAAGGCTCACCATATTTCTGAATGAGATGTCGTATTTGTTGTATAAACGCACCATATTGTCTTCGTGCTAAATTTTCATCTTTAAATTCAATACTATCAAAGTTGAAGACATCACCAAGAGCCATCGTACTTATTGAAATGGGTGCAACAGCAACTTGTGGTTTGTTTGTTGTTTGTTCTAATTTAAGTGGAATACCAGCCAAATTCATATTAAGTTGACCGGATTCCAATATGCCGAACATATCATTTCCGAATTTATAAATCAATTTATTTCTTTCAAAAAATTCGCCCAAAGGATATTCGGTGCCAAAATCAACCGCAGATTTATATTCTTTTACATCTGGAAGTTTTCTGGTTATAGTTAGTTTAAATGTTCCTTGATTATTTTGATCGGTAAAAATAACACCATTAACCAAATTATTTTCAATTTGTGCTCTTAAATTTGGATATTTTTCAGAAAGAATTTTATATTCGTTTATTTTTTCAATTTCAGGTATTAAATCGGCTGAGGATGTAACACCAAACGTTAGTTTACTTCTTTCAGGAATAATTAACGCATAAACACCCTGAACCATTCTTCTCATTGGATAGATTCTTTCACCAATTTGTAAACTTAATTGTCCTTTATTATTAACAATTTTAATACTTGTACGATTGAGAATTTCTTTTTCTTTTTTATCGAGAATATCATTAATACGATTTTGTAAAACGATCAACAATCTTTGATCGTTAAGGGTATCGGATTGTTCTTCGAGAACATCTTGTGTTTTTAGAACCCATTTTAACTGTTTTTCAGAGATAAGGATTTTCATATATCATAAATATATAAATAATTACGTTTTTTTATTCAAAACTTTGATATTAACCAAAAATTGTCTATATTTTAATAAATAATGAATTAGATGAAAAAATACTATAATCCAAAAACAAAAAAACTTGAAGATTTATTCGAAAATCTTAATCCGGTTTATGGCGTTCGTTATGAAAATCCACTTATTGGTGATAAAGGAAATTCAGTATCAATAATACTAGAAGCAGATAATGAAGACGAAGCAAAAATAAAAGCGATGAAAATTGATGATTTCACAAAACACATATCAGAAAAAGACTTTGATCCAAAATATCTTAGCGTATTTATCCCTGAAGGTCTTTATGTTATAGGAAAAACAGAATATTTTGATGGTGATTCAAAATTATAAAAAAAATTAACATTTAAATACATGAAAACATTAAATGATTATTTTGATAAAATTGTATGTATAAATCTAGATAGAAGACCTGATAGATGGGAAGAAAGTCAAAAAGAATTTGAAAAATTAAATATTGTAGTTGAAAGAATTTCGGCTTTAGATGGACGATTTATAAAACCACCACCAGGATTTAAATACCCACCTGGCGCTTTTGCATTACTTTTAACACATATTGAAATCATAAAAGATGCAATAAAAAACAATTACAAAAATTTTCTTTTATTCGAAGATGATGTGGCCTTTATAGATAATTTTTATGAAAAATTTAATGCCAAAATAGATTTCTTACCCGATGACTGGGATATGTTTTATTTGGGTGGTAATCATATTTTACATTGTGGCTGGGGTAAGTTCCAAATGATTACTGGTGATAAAACTTTTGTACCAAATAAATCAAATTATAAAACACTTGATTATGAATTATGTAAAACACCATGGACACAATGTGCCCACGCAGTGGCATTTAATTCAAAATTTTATAACGATTTGTTAAATCAAATACAAAAATATCCCGGTGAAGCAATTGATAATATTCATTTCTTTTCACAAAGAGATGGATATAATGCTTATACATTTATACCTAGTTTAGCAATACAACGTTCTAGTTTTAGTGATATCGAAAATAAACACACATTTTATGCTGGTAGCGACTTAAATAGTTTTTAAAATGATTAATATAATTGTATTCAGTAAAAATAGAGCTGCCCAACTAGAACTTTTTATAAGAAGTTTTAAAAAATATGTTGCCAATGCTGACAATTATACAATTAAAGTGATTTATCTTTGCACGGACGATCAATATGAAAAGGGCTATCGGAAATTATTTGAAATGAAATATTCGAATGTTGAATACATAAGAGAAAGTAATTTTAAGCAAAATGTTATTGAGACGATTGACAAAAATAAAAAATATACCGTATTTTTTGTTGACGATAACATTTTCAAAAATCCATTTGATTTTTTTGACGAACAAATGGAAATCTTTAACAACGATAAAGAAATTTTATGTAGAAGCTTACGACTTCATAAAAATATATCAATTTGTTATCCTGAAGGAAAAAGACCAATTAATCAACCGGTTTTTTGGAATAATAATACTTTTCACTGGATGGGTGAACAAGGAGATTATGGATACCCAATGTCATTAGATGGACATATTTTTAGAACTGAACAAATTTACCCATATGTTGTAAATCTACATTATACAAATCCGAATACAATGGAAGGAATGTGGGCGTCACGACCCATGAGACAACCAAAAATGATTTGCTATGATAAATCAATAATTGTAAATAATCCATGTAATAAAGTTCAAACCGTTAATGGTAATATACATGGCAATGTCAATACTATTGATCTAAATAATAATTTTTTAGAAGGAAAAATAATTAGTATGAAAAATATCGATGGTATCGAAAATATTTCATGTCATCAAGAAATTGAAATAATATATGAATAAATGTTATTAAATTTTGATAATATAATTAAAAATTATAATCTTAAGATAAAAGGTGTACTTCATATCGGAGCACATTATGGCCAAGAACATATTGAATATTTAATACATAACATACACAATATAATATATTTTGAACCATTAAAAAATAATTTTAATGTTTTATTGAAAAATATTCAATTTGGTGAAACAATTAAAGCGTATAATATTGCTTTGGGTAATTTTGAAGGTGAAATCGATATGTTTGTTGAAACCACCAACCAGGGTATGGGCAGTTCAATACTTGAGCCGGATAAACACCTAACACAGTATCCGGGAATTGTATTTGATAAAAAAGAAACTGTTTTAATTAATAAACTTGATAATATTCAATATGATAGAAATTTATTTAATTTAATTAACATTGATGTTCAAGGTTATGAATTGGAAGTTTTTAAAGGTGCGACGAAATCATTAGAATATATCGATTATATAATAACAGAAATAAATCGTGATACATTATATAAAAATTGTGTACAAGAAAATGAACTTGATTTGTTTTTGTCTAATTTTGCTTTTGTTAGAGTCGAAACATTTTGGGCTGGTGGAACGTGGGGGGATGCATTATATATAAAACAATGACACAAATGAAATAAAAAAAATAGATGATGGAAAAGGAAAATTGTGTGATATGTGGAAAAGAAACACCGTATCCGAAAGATATGAATATCGAACAAAGAGATAATTATATTGAAGGCGTTGGTCAACTTTGCATTGATTGTTATATTGATTTATATAATAAAAAATATTGTGATAATTTCAAAACATGAAAATATATGTGCTCGGATATAAAGGAATGTTGGGAAGATATGTATATTCTTATCTTATCTCTCAGGGACTAGATGTGGTTGGTTTATCACGGGCAGATATCGATGTTAGAGATCTCGATAAAACACAACTAAAACAATCATTATTTCGTAAGGGTGTCATGCTGAATGATATTATAATTAATTGTATTGGTGATATTGTAATTAATCGTATTACAACAAATGGAATACAACCCAATAGTCAGGATAAAGTCACAGCAATTAAAATTAATTCATTATTTCCATTATATTTGAGTGATTTGTATGAAAATGAAAACTGGAAATTAATTCATATTTCTACTGATACCGTATTTTCAGGAAAACAAGGACAATATAACGAAACCCATCCACATGATTGTACTGATATATATGGAAAAACAAAATCACTTGGTGAACCAGAAAAATCCACAGTAATCAGAACATCAATTATTGGTGAAGAAATTGGACGATCCAGATCTCTAATTGAGTGGGTGAAATCAATGAAAAATCAAACTGTTCGTGGTTATATTAATAATAGATGGAATGGTGTTACTTGTTTACAACTAGCAAAAATAATCGAAAATATAATAGTTAATAATAATTTCTGGAAAGGCGCAAGACACATATTTTCGCCAGAAGTTGTTACCAAATACGAACTAGTTAAATTAATTTCAGATATATATAATCTCAATGTTACTGTGATACCATTTGAATGTGATTTACCTATTGATAGATCATTAACCACAATTTATAATATCAAACAATTTAATATTTCATCGTTAAAAACACAAATTGAAGAACAACGTGATTTTTTTGAAAAAATAAAAAACGTGTAATAGTTAATAATGTCAAAACCTTTTTTAAAATGGGCGGGGGGTAAAACACAAATGTTAACCCATATTCGCGAATATATTCCAACTGAATTAAATAGTGATATAAACACATATGTCGAACCTTTTGTTGGTGGCGGTGCCGTCCTATTTTGGATTTTACGTAATTTCAGTGACGTAAAAAATGTAATCATTAATGATATTAATACTGACTTAACTACAACATATATAATAATACGAGATAATGCCAACGAACTTATATCACAATTAAAAATTTTACAAAAAAAATATTTTACATTTTCATTAGACGAACGTAAAAATTATTATTTGGAAATTCGTCAAAAATTTAATGAACGAAATAATAATCCCGTTATACAAAGCGCATATTTTATTTTTTTAAATAAAACCTGCTATAATGGACTTTATAGAGTGAACAAAAAAAACGAGTTTAATGTTCCGTTTGGAAAATATAAAAATCCCAAAATTTGTGATGAAAAAATATTATTAACTAATAGTCAAAATCTTAAAAATGTAATTATATTAAATGATGATTTCGAAAAAACTTTTAACTATATAGAAGGTAAATCGTTTTTTTATTTTGATCCGCCATATAGACCACTAAATCAAACATCATCATTTAACACATATACCACTGATGGTTTTGATGATATGTCACAAACTAGACTAGCCAGATTTTGTAATAATCTTCATAATGAAAACCATTTGTGGTTATTAAGTAATTCTGATCCCAAAAATTATAATCCAGACGATAATTTTTTTGATGAGCTATATTCAAAATATAGTATTGTGAGAGTCAATGCAAAAAGGTCAATTAATTCCGATGGTTCAAAAAGAGGAAATATTAAAGAACTGTTGATTCGAAATTATTCTTAAAATAATTTTGTTTTTCATATATTTTTTCGTACATTTTATAAATTAAACATTTTATATGAAAAAAATGGGCGAATATATTATTAATAATAGATATAAAAGAAAAACAAAGATCGTTGAAGAAAAAACCAATCAAGATAATAAAATTCATAATGTAACTTGTCCCGTCTGTAAATCAAAAAATAACGAACACATTATAAAAAGAAATAATAATGGCGTATTTGGCCGGGGATTTCGATCGTGGATCATTGATGATTATTTTGTTTGTGAAAATTGTGGAGTAATATTTAAAAAAATTGAAAAATAATGACAATAGATGTAACAGAAAAAAATTTTAATTCCGTGGTGTTAAATTCTTCAAAACCCGTAATGGTTGATTTGTGGGCACCATGGTGTGGTCCTTGTAGAATGATTTCACCAATTCTTGAAGAAATATCTAACGAATATTCAGATGAAATCATTGTTGCCAAATGTAATGTGGATGAAAACCCAACAATCACATTACAATATAGTATAAGAAATATTCCAGCAGTTTTATTTTTCAAAAATGGTGATGTGATTGATCGAATGATCGGCGCAACAAACAAATCCGGATATGTTAAAAAAATTCAAACAATTACGCAATGAAAATAAAAGAAATATTAAATGAATTATTAACATATTATAATGTTAATCGTGGCGTTGGACATACAAGATACAATTAATGAAATTGAAAAACTAGAAGAAGAAATTGAAAAACTAAAAAAAATAAAATAATTATGGGACATATTATTACCGCACCAAATGAAAAACATAATCTTTCGATATATCATTCACAAAAATTATTTCTAGCTGGCGGAATAACAAATTGTCCGGACTGGCAATCTGAATTAATTGAACTTATAAAACATCATGATAATTTAACAATATATAACCCAAGAAGAAAAAATTTCCCAATTCACAATCCTAACGCCAGTGAAGAACAAATTGTCTGGGAATATCGTCATCTTACAACTGCAGATATAATAACATTTTGGTTTTCTAGAGGAAGCCCAAACCCAATTGTTCTATATGAACTTGGTAGATATGGACTATCCAATTATGATAAACGAATTATTATTGGAATTGATCCTGAATATGAACGAAAAAGAGATGTGGAAATACAAACAAGTTTTTCAAGAAAAAGTACACCCATTGTTTATTCTCTCGAAGAACTTGCAAATATGATAGATGAATACTTGAACTGGTAATATTATGGCCCCGGTGTCGGTGAGGGTGATATAGATGGTGTTATAGATGGTGTCGGTCCACCACTAAAAATCCAACCACTTACTCCTGTTCCTTGAACACTATTCGGCCCGGCATACCACTTATTAGCTGGTGATGCACTGGAATAATTTATTGTAAGATAATTACACGATACAATTCCACTACCAGAAAACACCAAATACCATGTTGAATTTGATACACCTTCAAGATAAAATGTTTGACTTGATGTACCATTACACGAAAAAGCGTTAGTAATTGTTTGTGTTGATCCTGCTTGAAATCTGACTCGTGGTATATCGTCATTATATCTTAATAAGATAAGATTGTGAAATGTATTATTACCATAAATTTCAGCGCCGGCACCTGTCCAACCATTTCCTTCAATGGTTACATCATAAAATGTTTTTCCTTCACCATTAAAATATTGATCAACACCATCCATAATGATATGACTAGTTCCACAATTAAAAACACAACTATCATAAATGTGTAATATCTCAGAAACATATATAGTTGATGAACCAGCATTAAATGTACCACCATATATGGTGAAATAACGCGTCATAATAGTTTGGTTTGCAGTATTTAAAGTTCCGTCTTCAATAATAACACTTCCTTCAAACGATTTATTTGGCGCCGGATTTAATGTGTCTAATAATGTCCATGAACCACTTCCAATTAAACGTAATTGATCAATATGGGCATTATTATATCTGATTGTTTCATTTGTTGTTGCAGCAAGAGAAAAGAAATTTGTATAACTCTGAAATACAGTTGTTAAATATGGTGATAAAACAACAGAACCATAAATTGATAATCTACGATCACTGGCAGTTATTGTTAATTCCTGATTCAAACCAGTACAATTGAAATTTTTACAAGATGAATGTGCTGTTAATGTAACCGTGAAACCAGTATTAAATGAATTCCCATCAAAATAAACATTATCATTTTGAGTCGGAGCTGGCGCACCACCAGAACCACCAGATGTGTATGACCAATGACTAGTATCACTCCAATTACCAGAACCATTAATCCAATACCTGTTGTCCATTGACATCGATGCGGAAATAGTTGGTGTAATACTTGGTGTTCTACTAATTGATATACTCGGCGTCCTAGTTGGTGTTCGACTAATTGATACACTTGGCGTTCTAGTAGGTGTTCTACTAAACGAAATACTCGGTGTTTTACTAATACTTATGGAGATCGAATGGCGTCCTACTTATTGATATTGTTGGTGTTCTAGTTGGCGTCCTACTTAATGATATTGTAGGTGTTATAGACGGTGTTCTACTAAACGATATACTCGGTGTTCTTGATGGTGTTCTTGTAACTGATGGTGTCCTTGATGGTGTTAACGATGGCGTCGGAGCAATGAAAGTTGTGGGAAAACCCTGTTCACCCAACCATGACACCGCGTCATTAACATTCGTAAAAATGGAATGACCAAAACGCATCGCAACCGTATTGGCAATATTTAAAAATGATTGTTCGGTGAAATCTGGCGAACGCCAAAATCTAATACGAGCATTTTCAGATGTTGGTGTGTCCTGACCATCAATCAAGCCGGGAAAATGTGCGGTAATAACATATCCCAATTCTTCATCCGGACCCATCCACCATTTTACACCACCATAATCAGAACTATAATCCTGATTTGAAATTCCTTTAACAATATATCCCGTTTGCTCAACACCCGGTATGGTGCTTCCAGTATTTAAACCGTATGGATATGTTGTTGACATATTTTATAAATATTATGATACTGATATGGCTGACACTATGTTAGTGTGTATATATTCTCCCAATCAGTATTTTCAACACCAGCAAATCCCGTTGTTGTTAATTCGTGATCAATACAATATGTGTTGTTCCGTATTACTTGCCTATATCCCTCCGGGTTATTATCAACATCCTTAATTATATTTGTCTCATCTAATTGAATGTTAACTAAATCAAGCTCCCATGTGGAACCACCATCAGTAGACTTATCAATTACATACAACCCACCACGAACACCTTTACGATAAACAAGATCACCTGATGTTAATGTTACCCATTGATTTATAGTACCATAGAATGTTAAACTACCCCATATGGTATTCGATTGATACGCTCCAAGGGCAACTAGACCGTTTGTTGATCTAGTATCTACTGTCGAAACATTCCGATATACAACACTACTATTATTTTGTTCACGTGATTCAATCCTTGCATCTGTAACTGTGAAAGTATAATTATTTGATACTCCAGAAACTGGTGTGCCCGATGGTGAACCACCTGTTATATCACTACCATTGAAAACTATAACCGATCCATAATTTCTCCAAACAGCACCACATCCGGGATTCGGTGCCCATGAACCACCAAACCAAGTTGCGTCAAGATCAGAATAAAAATTAATATGAGGATCTGTTGAATGTTGAGATCTAACATTATTGGCGACTAACTGATCAAGCTTTATTTGTTTTTTCCATATTATTCCCCATATACTAGATGTACCACCAGATATTATTACTCTAGAACTATCAAATCTTCCAAAATAAGTACCTGACGTGGTTGTAAAATCTGTTAATTGATCGTCTGTTGACCAGTCATATGTTACACTAATGTATGTGTCACCAGTCCAAGATACTAAACCATGTAACCCTAAATTAGGATGTACTGGCGTTGGCGTTGGCGTGAGATATGGCGTGACAGTTGGCGTTATTGATGTTGTTATTGTTGGTGTTATTGACAGAGTCCGTGTTGGACTAACACCAATACTTGGCGTTGGATTTGTCACGGATACTTCACCCATAATCGTTATTTGTCCCCAATTACTCACAAATTCATATGCGCCTAACGCAACTCTTCCCGATGTCGATGGCGTGATAGTTGCGTTGTGTTGATGTGTAACATTGTCTTGACTAGACCTAATACTAATATAACTTGTTGTTACACGAAGAACATAATTATATGGTGTGGTTCCTGGTGATAAACACGATTCTATTGAATCAAATGAACCATTAATGTTTGCACATGCTGTGGTATCAGCAAGTATAATACTAGCAGATGGATGTGCATTAAATGGTGTTCCACTCCAAGATGAATCAAGGTTTGTGTAAAAATTAAGATGATTGCCGGTATTACTTACTTGCTGAGCCGTAATACCCGATACAGCAATTGGCTGTATCCACCTCATGGCATTAATATGTGTTACATTATTGTCCGTTATTTGAACCCTATTATTAACTATTGATAATGTTGATCCACCCAAACCTTCCCAATCTAATAACTGATCCGGATTACTCCAATCATATGTCACACTTATATGCGTACTATCAAGCCATGTTACCGCACCATGCAAACCTAATGTGTTAAATCCTGGCGTCGGCGTTGGCGTCGGTGTTCTACTTGGTGTAACAGTTGGCGTTGTACCTACAGGATTACCATCCCATCCGGCCAATCTCGCCATTAACCACCATGCCGCCTTACCCAAACGCAATGTCCCTACCGGTCCAATATGAGCAATACTACCATCACCAAGGTTATTCGATGTTATTACCGGAAATACATTACCATTCCACGACGCGGTGTTCGGACCCGTACCATCATTATCATAACAAAGAATATCTGCATAATCAAATAATACTCTAGATGAATCCTGACGAACAAAATTCCTAATCGCTTCATACGCCTGATATTTACGATATCCAACCTCCGTGTTACCCCAACCATCAACAGGCCCGGTGGTGAAAAATATCTTCGTGTTGGTAAATCCACTTAATTGACATAAATCATTATAATATTGTGTGGCAGAATTATATCTAACCATCTGAGCGGCTTGCTCGGCATCATCCCAACACCAACCAAATCCCATCGCATTAATGGAATATCCATTGCTGAGACAATACGCAATACCCGCCCATGTCCTACCAGTCGCAGCATCCGTGGAATACCAATCTTCTTCACCATAACTATCTCTCCATCCTGTGGGATTACTTATATCACCCCAAGTTACTCTATTAACTCTTAAATATTGATCCGTATATGATTGCGGTGCTGTGGCACCATTTGATACGTTAACATTATATGTCGAACCACTAAGATCTTCCAGACGCTGCAAACCATCCGTGTATCCAAAACTATGAGATTCACCAGGAATGTTAAATAACATCTTTTTAACTTCATTTATATAATACGGCGGTATGTTTTCAAAATCATCAACTGATGTGTGATCAGCTATAATATTTTGTGGTGTAGCACCTGACGTTGGCGTAACTGTCGGTGTTCGTGTCGGACTAACACTAGGTGTACCACTAACCGATGTTGCCGGTGATCGCGTTAGACTAATACTAGGCGTCTTACTAATCGATATACTAGGCGTAATACTAGGAGTCCTTGATATCGATACACTAGGCGTTTGCGAAACAGCTGTTACTACCGTTACACTCTTACCTAATAATGTAGCCACCGCCGCATCTGATGCAGATGATCGTGGTGCGTTTGGTGTGGGTAATTCAACCCGTCGACTACTACCCGCCCATGTAGCAGACGCAAGATCAATGAGTAAATTATCTACTTCTGTCTCAGAAAGCCCGCTACCTACTGCCTGAATTAATTTAATGTAATTAATGCTATTTGACCAAGTGTGCGGCGCAGTGTAATCGCTAATGGTGTTGGAGCCAGTGCAGTCGAAATAAGTTAATCCTGAAGGTAAGTCTGATAATGCCCCGCTAATGGTGTTGGAGCCAGAGCAGTAGAAAGTAGTTAATCCTGAAGGTAAGCCTGATAATGCCCCGCTAATGGTGTTGGAGCCAGTGCAGAGGAAATAAGTTAATCCTGAAGGTAAGCCTGATAATGCCCCGCTAATGGTGTTGGAGCCAGTGCAGTAGAAAGTAGTTAAATCTGAAGGTAAGTCTGATAATGCCCCGCTAATGGTGTTGGAGCCAGTGCAGAGGAAATAAGTTAATCCTGAAGGTAAGCCTGATAATGCCCCGCTAATGGTGTTGGAGCCAGCGCAGTGGAAAGTAGTTAAATCTGAAGGTAAGCCTGATAATACCCCGCTAATGGTGTTGGAACCTTGGCAGTTGAAATAAGTTAATCCTGAAGGTAAGCCTGATAATGCCCCGCTAATGGTGTTGGAGCCAGTGCAGTCGAAATAAGTTAATCCTGAAGGTAAGTCTGATAATGCCCCGCTAATGGTGTTGGAGTCAGTGCAGAGGAAATAAGTTAATCCTGAAGGTAAGCCTGATAATGCCCCGCTGATGGTGTTGGAACCTCGGCAGTAGAAATAAGTTAATCCTGAAGGTAAGCCTGATAATGCCCCGCTGATGGTGTTGGAACCTCGGCAGTAGAAATAAGTTAATCCTGAAGGTAAGTCTGATAATGCCCCGCTGATGGTGTTAGAACCTTGGCAGCGGAAATAAGTTAATCTTGAAGGTAAGCCTGATAATGCCCCGCTAATGGTGTTAGAACCAGTGCAGTGGAAATATACCATATCTCTTGCAAAATCCTCTGTACTTACAGCAGCCCTTGCAGCATTGTTTGAGCTTGTCCATCCATCTGTAGAATCACTACCCCACCCCAGCATATTACCCTTATGGAAGATAAGTAGATTACTCGTTGATGATGGAACCTTTAGATAACGTGTCTGCAAACTACCGGCGGGAAACTCATACGAGGTGCTCTCATCTGCCGTGCCGCCGCTATCTGAGTAAAATCTTCCCGCACCACTTAGTGTGCAAGTTACCGGCGTTGTGTCAAACCATAATCTCAATGTCGAAACTCCTGCACCCGTACCCGTTGATGTCAGCAATATCTTCATTGCCGTGTAGTCATCGGCAGTGTCACCGGTACTTTCATTAGTACCACTATATGCTACTACCTTAACATATATGTGTCGTGCCTCCGGCAAAGAGGTAAGAGAATAAGCCTCATCGCCAAAGTTAGCCGTGCCATGCTCTATAAAAGTAACATTATCAGTGGAGTAATAAACCCTCAATCCATCTCCTGCCTCTGCCCCGTCAGTCCATGTAGCGTCAATCCTGCTCTCGCTGACGGTTGTTAGTGACAGTGCTGATGGTTCTCGTGTCGCCCAGTAGGCCGCTGATATCGATACACTAGGCGTTTGCGATACACCAGGCGTCGCCGTTTTGGATGGCGTTATACTAGGCGTGATACTAACTGATCTCGTGACTGATATTGACGGCGTCCTAGTTGGCGTTCTACTAAACGATATACTAGGCGTAACACTAGGAGTCCTCGATATCGATACACTAGGTGTACGACTTGGCGTCGCTGCCGGACTCTTTGTTGGCGTCGGTGTTATATCATCCCAATTTGTGTTATACGTCGTGGGATATCCAATCTCACCTAACCAAGCCTCAGCCTCACTAATCGTGTTGAATGTCGAATGACCCTGCTCACGAGCAATGTAATTGACAATATTAAGAAATGATTCATCTGAAAAACCACTCGTCCTCAAAAATCCCAAACCGGTACGAAGACCAAATTTAAGCGGACGCCTCGAATTAGGATCAGGCAAACATATTACATATCCTAATTCCTCGTCAGGACCCATCCACCACTTTACACCACCAATATCGGATGAATAATCCATAGAATCAATACCAATGGCAATGTCACCAATTTGTATTGTACCATTTATTGTATTTCCCGTATTAAACGCGAACGGTCTAGATCTAGCCATTTAATGTTTTTTTATAAATATCTTATACTAAATTATTATATATTATAAATACTATTCATTTTATTGTTTATCAAAAATTTCATACGTAATATAAATGTAATCGGTCTCATGATATATCTTGCGACGCTTTAACCAATCATCAATGTTACGCAAATTCTTAAATTGCATACCCCATATATAATCATACCCCGATATGGTACGAGGATATTCAATTAATCGCTTACCAATACCCATATTCTTGTATTCGGGAAAAACACCAAGAGCAATACCCTCTAACCCCCGCAATCTTCTAAATCGTCTATAATCCTTTCCACCTTTGGGTATGTTACGAGAACGTAATAAATAAAAACCAGCTAATTTACCATTAACATCTATACATACAGATAAATTTAAATCGTATCCGGCAATCTCATCTAATATTTCTTCATTGGATAAACCAGTCCGGGAAAATACATCGGCAAGCCTATCCGAAATAACCATTATATCAGATTTTGTCAGTTTTCTTATTATAATATCATTAACCGATTCTTTATTTTTACCAATTATTTCAAAATAGAAAAAATCACGTATACGCCATATCTTATCCAATTCATCTTCTGTATATGTTATCGGACCCAACCAAGGATCATTGATGTGGTATTTCTTTTCATCATACCCGTCTATGACAATCCAATGTGGAATATTATGTGTTATAGTTCTGACTATCGCAATATTACCCCTGTCAATCGTGTTCTTTATGGATTGAAATGGATCAACCTCATTTATGTGCTCAATGTATTTTATACCTAATTTGTCTAACCCAATTTTCATCCGATCCGGTGGTGTACCAACTACCCAATCTGTCCCACAAGCCTTACATATATCATCTATTTTACCAATATCCCCAACCAAAAAATCACCAACCATCTTTATACAGGTCGGACCACACGAATTACCCGTGGGCTGATATATGTGATTTATTTGCTCATTGAGATTTCTTATTCTATGGATCTCCTCAAATAAGGTTAATTTATTCATTGTTTTTTATATAATATTATAAATACCTTAAATTTCTGGATTTTTTTCTGGAAATTTTTTTTTCGAAAATGGGGCGCTCGACAGTTTTGACTTTTCTGGTAAAATTTTCTGGAAAAATTTCGCTCGGATCATTGTCCCCCCTTTAAGTGACTGATTTTCACTTATATAGAGGGGGGATACGGGAGAGGGGGGGAGGGGGGGGGGTTGCCACTTGAGTTGTCCCCGACCGTGGAAGTGGTGGGGGTTATCAGAAAAAGTTTGTTATGTGAATTATAAATAGTAGTAAAAATATTTGGATATTAAATTTATTTGACATATCTTTGACACAATGTTTAACCATAAAAATTACAATTATGAGAACTATTGACATTATTGACGGAATTGAAAGAATTAGTGTCACACCCGAAGAATTAACAGAAGTTTTGATTAATACCAAGGGTGGTACTTTTGGTTATCTCCACATGGTTACAGTACCTAAGATGAGGAAAAAAAATAATCCCTATTTTGACCGTATTTCTAAGGTCACTAAGGGTAATGTGTACATCGGTGGTAACTATCAGAAGAGAGTTATCAACGAAACCGAAAATCCTGAATTTGTACCTCAAAAAAACAATGTCGGTGACTATGTGTCAGAGTGTGTCCGATACAACGAAAAAATGGGAAAATCATACATGACCTATGAATGGTTTGACGAGGTAAAACCGAAGTCAACATATATGTTGGACGAAACTGACGAGGTTGAAAAAACTCTCTTTGAAGAGTTCATGAGTACCTATATTCCCAACAAATACGGGGTAAATTTCCAATCTGTGACCATTTCAAACATTCGTGAACTCCACATCAACAAAGTACATTACATCGTGGAAAACGTCTAAAAAGTGGTTTAAATCGGATATTCAGAAAAGAGAACAATTAGTTCTCTTTTTTTTTGTATTAACTTATCAAGAGTTCAATGAGTGGGTCCCAAACAACTCAAGTGTCAAAATATCAAAAGGAATAAAGGTAGGAGGGATAGAAATCCCAGACAAGTCAAGTGGCAAATTGCCACATGAGTTTGTCCCGGACGACGGTCGTTGGATGGGTTATCTTTTTAAAAAAATGGTCAAAAAAAGATTGATGTATATTTGGTAGTTTGGAATATTATACATATATTTGTTGTAATATGTTTAACTTAATACATTGAATTATGGAAATGACGAGAGAACAAATGACCGAGGTGTTACGTGATGAACTGAGAATGATGGTTAACTCACGTATTGAGGAAGTGGTTGATGACGTTTTAACCAACGAGGTTCGTGATGAAGTTATTGACAGGGTGTCAACCGATGTTGATGATGACTTCATTGATTTGATTTACGAAAAGTGGGGTAGTGTCACTGAAACCAGTGAAAAGTACGAAGAAATAAAGTTTTTATTCATTGACAATATTGTTGAATCACTTATGAAAAAGTTTGAGGAATAGGTGTAGTAAAAACATCTATTAGGTCCCGACATCATATTATGGTGTCGGGATTTTTGTTTTTTGTTGTACAGAAAATACTTGTGACCTGGATTAGGATCTTGACGTTAAAACTCAAGTGGCAAAAGAGATAAAGGAAATCAGGATCTTGACGTTAAAACTCATGTGGCAATATCCGTATTACATTAATTAATATTTGTATTACTTGCCGCATGAGTTTGCTTCAGATCACGGAAAAGGATTTTCTTCAACAAAAGAAATATTGGGGGATTTTTATTGTGTGTAAAGTGCGTGGGACTCTGGTGTTTAAACTCAAGTGGCAAATATACATATCACATTATTTATATCATTTGCCACATGACTTTGTGCCGGGCCACACACACAGTGTCTATCATAATGAAAATAATTGTTAAAAAATTTGGTTTTCACATAAAATGTTTTTATCTTTACACCGTAAACCAATAAATAAAAATGAAATGAATACACCAGGAGAAGTTTTGAATTACAAGAAAGCGATGTGTAGGGAAATTTATATCCCAGATCTGATGTCGTTATTGAGGTCGTCAGGACCCATTTTCATGTCGTGGGGAGCACGTGATTTTACCGTTGACAACAAAAATTCCCCGAAGGTATTTCGCATGAGAGTTTCGGGTCATCACCACAAAGGATTTGTTTATATCTTTTTGAATGGTATGGACTTGTTTGATGTGTATCTCACCACGAGTAAAAACATCATCAAAGAGCGGACAGAGGAAGAGGGGTTATATTTTGACCAACTTGTTGAGTGGATTGACGACAGAATCGAAAAGATCAGTAGTTATTCAATATGAGGTTAAACATCAAGTAGTACGGGGTGGACTATCAAGTCCACCTTTTTTTTGCGTTTTTTCCATCAAGAATGCTCGGAAATTCACTAGAACTCAAGTGGCAAATCCCGTATTACATGCCACTTGAGTTTGTCCTGAATCCATCTTGTCTTCTCCTCCTTTAAAAATATTTTTAAAATAGTAGCGAAATAATTTGGTAGTGTCATATAAAGTTTTTATCTTTACACTATGTTAAACCAATAAACACGAAAGAGATGAACACAGCAGGAGAAGTTTTAAACTACAAAGAAGCAAGCTGCAGGGAAATGTACCTTCCTGATCTGATGATGTTACTGAAGTCGGCAGGTATGGTTTTTCTGTCTTGGGGAGCCAGAGATTTTACTGTTGACAATAAGAAGGAACCGAGGATGTTTCGGATGAGGGTGTCGGGAATCCATCACAAGGGATATGTGTACATATTTCTGAACGGACTGGATTTGTTCGATGTGTACCTCACCACAAGCAAGGATGTCATCAAAGAACGTACCCCTGAGATGGGAATATATGCCGACCAGCTCATTGAATGGATTGACGACCGAATTGAGAGAATCAAAGAATACGTCAGATAACCCCAACCCTAACCGAAAGAGGTGGACGAAAATGTTCACCTTTTTTTTTGCTTGTTGCCCACTCGTCCTGGATCATGGGTCATCAACTCAAGTGGCTGAACCCGTATTACATGCCACTTGACATTCACAGTTGGGTCTTGGATCTTGGGTCACGGAGATCTTGTGATGGGGTTGTGTTAGGAATGTTAATAACATTGTTAATAACTTCCGTAGATTTGGTTTGGTGAATATAAGATGATTTATGATTTTTATGATGTAAACAAAAACCTACCGATATGAAGAGATTAACAAAACAGGACTACATTAAGATATTAATGGAGGACAAATTTAACAATGAGGATGTCAACACGAAGGATGTTGATCTTGAACTTCTGAACTCGATGTCATTGGAGCAATTAAAGATGATGATGACGGAAGATGAGGAATATGTTGAAGAAATTGACTAAAACATTTGGCGGTTTCAAAAATTATATTTACATTTGACATATGAAAACACCAAGTCGTATGACAGGTAAGGATTATAAGAAGTCGTTAGAGAATTTACGGATGAAGGAGAAAGCTCTTGATGTCCGTATTACCAAGAGACTACTTGAATTGGTATCCATTTATCCCAACGCAGTAATTGGTAATGTGATGAATGATGAAGTAAAGGCATTGAGCCTTTCACCAAACTATGTGAATACCCTTCCAATCGAAAGGCGGATTGAATATATTGACAGAATAGAAACGTCAATGAACAACCAGAAGCAATTGGAAATTGAAGTGTCATAATTCATTTTGTCGTGGTTATAGTTTTAATTGTTTAACCCCCCCGTACTCGCTCTACGGGGGTTTTTTTTGCTCGGAAGAATTTTCCACTCATGGGGACGAATTCAGGGCGAACTCAAGTGGCAACGTGCCACTTGACTTTTTCCTGTGATCCAGGTCCACAGGATCGTGGGTATCATTTTATTTTTTTAAAAAAAATGGTTAAAAAATTTGGAATTCTCACATAAAGGTTTTATCTTTACACCATAATCAAAACACTACACGAGATGGAAGCAATTGACACAAGAACAATCGGAAAATACAAGATTGATATTATACCTGATGATTCACCTGAAAGTCCTCGTGAATGGGATAATCTTGGAACAATGATTTGCCTCAACCGCAAATACAGTTATCTTGGAGACCAGAATCACGATTATAACATCAATGATTATAACGATAAAAACGAATTTGAAAGAGACATAATCAAAAGGGAAAGGCCCGCAGTTGTTTTACCTTTAATGGTATATGACCACAGCGGAATAACAATGTATGTTGGTACAACTGGTGACCGTTGGGACAGTAGTTTTGTGGGGTTTATTTTCATATCAAAGGAAAAGGCTCGGAAAGAGTACGGATGGAAGCTCATAACCAAAGCTCGCAGGGAGAAATTGGAAGAATACCTTAGAAATGAGGTTAAGGTCTATGACCAATATCTTACGGGTGATGTATATGGTTACCGTATTACGGACACAGAAACTGATGAAGAAGTTGACAGTTGCTGGGGATATTACGGCTCAGACGAGTGTATGGACGAAGCCGAATCAATAGTGAATCACATAATCGAAAAAGATACTTATAAACTTGTCGTGTAGTGTTTATTGGTTTTGATTGGAAGACCCTGACAGCGATGTTGGGGTTTTTTTTGCTCGGAGGAGATGGATTGGTTGGCTGTTCGAGATTCATGAAGTCAAGTGGCAGATCCGTATTACAAGCCACTTGAGTTTCTACTGTATCAGGAGAAGATTTGGAAATTTCAAATAAAGTTTTTATCTTTACATAAACAAACAAATCAGAGATGAAACTATTCAATTATGATCGTTGGATAAATTACATGGCGTTTGAAATGCCGACCCATGTTACTTTCGATGCGTTATTGGCTACGGTATCATTCCGCTCGGTAGGAAGCGTGTTCGTCCAGGTTGAACCGTACAAGAAGTTATTACGAATTATAGTAGTAGATGGGCTCAGATGCTACACAGTATCACCATTCGATGTATTCCAAGATGGGAACAAATTCATTAATGACTTTAAAGAACAAGGGATCGAGTTGGTGTAAGATGTGTTCCACTCATTACGACCTCGGCAGAAATGTCGAGGTTTTTTGTTTCCACCCAAGATCCAAGGCCCATGGCAATGAACTCAAGTGGCAGTTGTGAATTCTAGTGCGCTTTCTGGCGCAAACCAGAGCATTCCCAGGCGCACCCAAGGTCCTTATCTACAACTCAAGTGGCAAATCCGTATGACATGCCACTTGACTTCGTAGCTCCAGCCCCCGTCGGCTGGCACGAAAATATTTTAAAAAAAGTTATGAAAATGTTTGGCGGTTTCATATAATGTTTTTATCTTTACATAGAAATCAAAACACAAAGTCATGGGATATTACACAAATTTCGTTCTCTTAACTAACACGGATGATGGCCGACATAAGGAAATCATTGCGGATTTACGGAGTGACGATAACAAAAACGCCTACTTCGGTTTAACACCTGATGGGTTCACCAACGAACCTATAAAATGGTATGATGCGGAAAAGGATATTATTGAATTTTCCAAAAAATATCCTGATGTTCTTTTCACATTATATGGTGATGGAGAATCAGGAGATGACCATTGGATATGTTACATTCAGAACGGGAAATCCCAGCACTGTAATGGTGAGATTGTTTATCCTCCGTATGACCCTGAAAAAATGATGTGATGAGAAGATTCAAACTTACAATCGTAGTCGAAACCACCGATGATATGGATAAGTCCGACTTCGTACTGATGGATGATGACGCAATTGATGGTTATACATTATCTCGTTGGAATGATAATGGCGATGTTACCACCAATTTCAAAATGACCTCAGCAGAGATCGACTGTATTGAAGAAATCTAATCTCATAAAGAGAGTCTAATGAAAGTTTACAAGAAAACAAATAGCGGGTACATTGAGGAAATCAACACCGTTGGTTCTTACAGACCAAAAGGTTGGAGTACTACAAGAGAAGCCGCACAAAAAAAGAAGGTATGAACAATCCGAACTGCCCTATAAGAGGCACCCCGTAATACGGAAACATATATAATATATAAGATTTAACGGAATTTGATAATAAAAACGAAAGCCCCGCATTTAGCGGGGTTTTTCTTTTGCCAGCCAATCTGGCTGGAGACACAGCCAGGTCTAACAACTCAAGTGGCAATGTCCGTATTACATTAATTCATGTTTGTATTACTTGCCACATGATTTTTTACCAGGTCACAGCATTTATCATCTTGAAAAAAACTTTTAAAAAATTTGGTATATTCAAAAATTGTGTTTATATTTGTATCATGAAAATATCAAATAGGATGACTGGTAAGGATTATAAGAAAGCAATTATGGATTTACGTGCGAAGGAAAAGGCTCTGGATGTTCGTATTACAGAAAGGTTGCTTGAGTTGTCCACCATTTATCCTGATGCGATAATTAGTAATGTTAAAGAGGATGGTGTGAAAGCAAAGTGTCTTACTCCGTATTACGTAAGTAATCTTCCGATTGAAACAAGGATTGAATATATTGACAAAATAGAAACGTCAATGAACAAACACGAACAAATGAAGTTAGAAATTTCTTAGTCTTTTTTCCATTTTTAGTAGTTTTAGGTTAAACAATTCTCTCACCCCCACTAACCGTGGGGGTTTTTTTGTGCTCTTTTCCAGAAATCCTGGCGCGCAAATCGCACAAGTCATGTGGCAATATATATTACTTGCCACATGAGTTTGCATCAGACTCTGAAGACATTCATTGGGTACTTGGTTCAAGTAGTGAAGAGCCGTATTACATTAATTCATGTTTGTATTACTTGCCACATGAGTTTGCGTTAGACTCTGAAGTCGTCGTACTTGGTTGTGTGAAAAAAATAATTGTGAAAATATTTGGTATTGTCATAAAAAGTTTTTATCTTTACATCAGTTAAACCAATAAACACGAAAGATATGGATACGATTGAGACAAAAGTAATTGGGGGATATCAGATTGACATATTTTCTGATGATGATCCGGTTGATCCACGTATGAACGACAATTTGGGAACTATGGTATGTTTTCATATCCGTTACAATCTTGGAGACAAGCACGATTTTGATAAAGAAGAAATGATGAAAATTGTGAAGTCACCAAAAAATATTGTTCTCCCATTATATCTTTATGATCATAGTGGGATAACAATGAACACAACTGGTTTCAGTTGTTCCTGGGATTCTGGTTTGGTTGGGTGGATATTTGTTGAAAAATCTAAGATACGTTCAGAATTTGGTTGGAAACGAATCACTCAAAAGCGTGAAAAAGAGATACGTAAGTATTTGGAAGACGAGGTTAAAGAATATGATCAATATCTTACTGGTGATGTTTACGGTTACCGTATTACAAACAGCATAACAGAAGAAGAAATTGATTCTTCTTGGGGTCATTATGGTGTAAATAACTGTATAAAGGAAGCTGAATCAGTTGTGAACCAATTTATCACGGAGGACGAAAGTAAACCTTAATTTTTAATGATTTTAAGGTGATAGCCCCGGCAGAAATGTCGGGGTTTTTTTATAAAAAAAGGTTTGTGGGGGACAGTGCCCCAAAAACTCAAGTGGCAATATGTATTACTTGCCACATGAGTTTGCTTCAGATCGTCTTCAGATCACGAGGAATTTTCAAATAAAAAAATAACCGTTATAAAATTTGGTTTTCTCATAAAAAGTTCTTATCTTTACAGTTTAAATAATAATAAAATGGGTATATTTACAAAAAGACAGGCGATTATTCCTATACCAATAACACCAACAGAAGCCGAGTTACAGAAAATAATAAAGGAATATTATTCTCGTCAAAATAAGAAAAAGAAAAAATGGAAAGACTTGATTAAATTGTGAAAACAATAGATTACATAAAAGCGGTTAGAAGAGGAAGTCGTGACGCTGAATTATCCTTTGAGAATGGTTGGAAATCTGTTAACAAAATTTTCAAATCAAAAAAGACATATTCTCGCAAGAAAAAACATCCCAAAAAATTTGGATTTTAAATAAAAAGTTTTTATCTTTACACCATAACCAAAACACAAATAGATATGGAGTACAGAATTTTAACTTCGGGTTCGCCAAGTGGTCTGTCAACAAAAGTGGGTGAATTTATTAAGGATGGTTGGAGACCCGTAGGTGGTCATCAAGTAATTGAAATTCACAGACAAAACAGATATAGTGGGTCACAACACATGGACACACGAATCAAAGTCGAATATTCTCAGACAATGATAAAAGATAATTGATTAGTTTTTCTTCCTAACATTTTTGACCCTGATGTTGTACACATCGGGGTTTTTTTATTTCGAAAAAGATTAATGAGGAGGATGAGTCTGGAACAACTCAAGTGGCTAATCGTCTTTTTTAAAAATAAAATTGAGTAATACGATCAGTGAGGACACACCAATTAGTACCCCCATAATTATTGGGTAAAAAAAGGTTAAGATTATAACCACCAAAAAATATATTAACAGAATAACCGACCCCTTTGTCTTCATTAGAAAATTCTTATATATATATTTATTTTTAATAAATATATATATAAGCTAACAGCAACAACTCAAGTGGCAAATTGCCACATGACTTTTTTCCCGGCCACAGCTTCTATCTTCGTGAAAATAAATCAAAAATAGCTGTAAAAAAATTTGTTATTCTCATAAAAAGTTTTTATCTTTACACCATAAACCAAAAAAATAAAAGTTATGGCTATTTTTATGAATATTTTCAAAAAAATCAAAACGTTTCTCAGACCTTATAAATGGGAAACTATCTGGTCGGGAACTGCAACCGGTCAGTTTCGGATTCGAGGTGAAAAATTTAAGAGCAATAGCGTTGTATGTGTTGTCAAATATGACAGAAATAAACACAAATACGCTTCGTATGCTACAGATGGTGTCAGTAAATATGATATTGATATTAACTGGCTTGCCACTCATAGTCCGGAACTTTGCAAGATATTGCAAAAAAATGGGATAGTAATCTGATGAAGAAAAGAAATTAAAGTCATTAGAATAAAAACCACTTAATGAACACATTAGTAATACACCCGGATAACAGATCAACGGACTTTCTCAAAGTTATTTATGAGGGAAAAGATTATACCGTATTACAAAATCGTGAACAAATCAATCGAAAATTGTTAACTCTTAATCTGATCAAAAATCACGATCGAATTATAATGATGGGTCATGGTGGTCCTTATGGTCTGGTTGGTCATAGCTCGTTGTTTATGAATCCATATATCATTAAGGAGCTGAGGAAAAAAGAGTGTGTGTGTATATGGTGTCATGCTAATATATATGTTGAACGGGAAGGTCTGAGAGGGTTTTACACGGGTATGTTCATTTCGGAAATGTGTGAGGCCAATTTTTATGGTATTTGGTCAACACAGGAACGTATTACGTATTCAAACAATCTTTTCTCTGGATTGATGAGGGATATGATTGACAACCCTAATATTCTGACAGAAATCAAACAGTTGTATATTGGTGATTGCCCGGTCATCGTATATAATAACGAACGACTGTATTACAAACCGGATAACGCCAAAACCAGAAGAGAAGTTTTTGGAATATTATAATGTGGTTTCGTATGACAATTAAAAGGGCTGGTATTACCAGCCCTTTTTTTTTACCCAAGGCCAAGTATGTCTTCGATTCCGGAACTCATGTGGCAATTTCGTATGACATAGCCACTTGAGTTTCATCCAGGAAGATTCACCAAGAGTGTGTTAAAAAAAAAATTGATACAAAAATAAAAATTATTGTTATTTTATTTGGAAAGTTAAAAAAGATGTTATATCTTTACACCATAATCAAAACATAAAAAATATGGAAAATATAACACGTGATCTTGAAAAAGCCAGACACATGAAACAGACCGGGTTAGACTGGAAAGTAACAAAAGAGCCGATTCAGACGGTATCTGGTATTGAAATTCCTGACAGAATAGCCCTTGTCCGGGAAGACACACATGACGTGCTGGGAATTCACACCACCAATTATGTACCATACCAGAATGAAGAACTTCTGGAATTGTTATATAAAATTTCGAAACAGACCGGAATGGAACTTCATACCGGTGGATATTTCGGAAATGGTGAAAAAGTCTGGTTCCAGTTGAAATCGAATGATCTGGATGTTGGAAATGACCTCATCAAAGGTTATGTTTCGGGATTCAATTCATTTGATGGTCGTTCATCACTTGCATTTGGAAACGCCATGCTTACAGTCAGTTGTATGAACAGTTTCTGGTTGGGTTATAAGCAGGTTGAAAGCCGTATCCGTCACACCTCACAAATGAAACCGAGGATTGATGAGATTCTGAAAAGAATGGATATTCTTCTGATTGAAGAACAGACCATGTTCCAGAACATTCAGAGAATGGGAAACACAAAATTGACGCCCGAAATACAAGACCTCATCACTCGCAAGCTTTTCAGTATTGACAAAGAAGAACGGCTTGACAGTCCTAATATCTCCACCAACAAGAAAAATAAAATCTTGAGATTCAACTATGAGTTGGATATTGAGAAGCAGGGGAAGGGTGACAGTCTCTGGGCGTTATTTTCTGGTATGACAAGATATACCACACATGCGATGAAGCGTGGTGATAATTCCGAATCAAAAATGTTTGGGAGAACTGGTGCAATCGAACGTGAAATCTACAAGGAACTGGTCTCAATGACCGAATAGTCAAATCAATTCGTCAAATCAAAGAGCCGTATTACACGGCTCTTTTTTTTGCGCTAATGCGCACATGTCAACCCAAGATAGCGCAACCCAAGCGCAACTGTCACAACTCAAGTGGCAGGATTTGCCACTTGACTTCGTAGCTCCAGCCCCCGTCGGCTGGCACGAAAATATTTTAAAAAAAGTTATGAAAATGTTTGGCGGTTTCATATAATGTTTTTATCTTTACATAGAAATCAAAACACAAAATGACCCCGAAAAAATGATGTGATGAAAAAGAAAAGCGTCAACAAAAAGGCGACCCTTCAAAAGATAATTGATTGGGGAAACAGGAGCATCGGTCATTCAATTAATACCGAAAAGCTCAACGAAGCAATGGCTAATCCAGACTGGGAAGAAACCCTGATAAAGATGGCGAAATTCTGTGATGTCGAAGTTGTATATAACTAGCGTTATGAAAATATACCAAGTTTATAATCAGTTCGAAGATGAAGTAGGTTTATTTGAAACCTCCCGTGATGATGACCATGTTATTTCGGATATTGAAAAATGTTTTGAAATGGCATTGGAGATTTGCAAGAAAGACAGAACCATTGATTTTATGGATGCTGCAGAAACCTATCTTGAAGACAGGGGAATATATAGAATATATGTAACCAATGTATATGTAAAGGTATGAAAAAATTTAGAATTACAATCGTAGTCGAGGCTGATGATGACATGAATAAGTCCGATTTTATAATAATGGACGATGATGTTATTGACGGCTTTCAGTTATCTCGTTGGAATGGAAACAGCGATGTCACCACTGATTTCAAACTGAAATCTGCATACATTGAGAAAACTGAGGAAACCAGTGTCAAAACTGAGACAATTAAGAGAATCAAATCAATTATCTCGGAATGGGGTTCTGCCACATCTGCAGATCTCGAACTCGAATCATCTCCTTGCGTTTCCTCAATTGGGAATAACAAAATGAATGTATCGGCGCTTGTCGAGGAATTTGGCGCCGATAAAGTAAAGGTGGTGGTTTACCAAGACCAGAACGAACTCGATGAGTATTACGTATCCTACGAGGATTTGGATGACGACACGCTAGAGGAGATATCCAATATTATGGATGACTATGATGCCGAACAATATAAAGCCCGCAAAAGATGGGAGGATTAAATAAGTAGAGCCATGGACAACCCGAACGCCCCGATAAGAGGTGCCCCGTAATACGGGTAGATATAATATATAAAGATTTAATCGGATTTAATAATTTAATACGAAAGCCCCGCACTTAGCGGGGTTTTTCTTTACCAACCACCGAATCTCCCTCCTGATGGAATCCAGGTTACACAACTCAAGTGGCTGGCTTGCCACTTGACATTATCCTGAACCCAACAGTGCACGTCCCGTTAAAAAATTTTAAAAATAATCTTGAAAATATTTGGATATCTCATATAATGTTTTTATCTTTACATTAACAAACAAACACAATCATGAGACAGACAAAAGAAATTTCAATCGAGAAGCACAACACGACCTTCAATGAGCGTCGGAATGCTTTTGACACGAAAATCATCCATCTGACTACCCCAATGGGAAAAAAAGTTTTCAAATTCACTTATGACAATGGAAACGCTTTTGAACATTTTAAGGGCGAAATATTCAACGGTGACCAAATGTCAATGGTATTCAACCTCACCGATTTGGGAATGACCCGACACACTGACGCCTACCTCTTATATAATGAGCTTCAGTTCAAACAGAGGGTAAAGGTACTCACAGACAAAGGTATTGAATTCATTAAAGCCCTGTACTAAAATGATAAAATCAATCGACGAAAAGGCTGGACTTCCATTGGAAATCGACCTTACTGGACCTGGTGGTAACGCTTTTGCTCTTATCGCTGTTGCCCGCAAACTTGGAAATCAAATCAACAAAAACCGAGGCGGAGAATACATTGATGTCAAAGCTATGATTGTTGATATGATGAGTGGTGATTATGAGCACCTGCTTGAAGTAATGGAAAAATATTTGGGCGAACATATAACAATGTACCGATGAACACAGAAGTAATTAAATCGTATCAACTCGAAAAATACGAGTTTACCGAAAACAAAGATTTGGTTGACAGCGCAACCATCGAATCTTGGGATGACGGAGCGTCAAACGTAATACTTTACGGAATCGACGGAAATACCTTATATGAATCATCAATAGAAAAAGTTCTTGATGATGAGTACCCCGAATGGGTTGAGCCATACTTGACATTGTTAAAACTTTTGTAATCATGAGCAGAGCTGAGGCTATAAAGGCAATGCGTGAGGGAAAAAAAGTAACTCACGAATATTTTACCCCTACCGAATGGGCAACAATGGAGAATGGAGAAATCCTTCTTGAAGATGGCGTAAGATGCCATCCCTCGGAATTTTGGAGGTGGAGGCGTGATGCCAGCTTTGATAATGGTTGGTCAATATTTGAACCGTAATACAAAACCAATGAAAAAAGAAAAGAAAATTAAAAAGCTCAAGCCTCATACCCCTTGGTGGGAAAGAGAAGCAGGAAAGGTTGCAAGAAATTTTGTTTCTCCAATGAAGCCCTGCCGTGACTGCGGTTATCCTGTCATCGACGGATATTGCTGCACTCGTTGTGGAAGTTCACTACCGTAATACATACTGATATGATTAGCAAAAATGATGTAATCAACGTTGCGAGGTCAATAAACAAAACCTTGACCGATGACCAGATCGAAATGGTAATAGAAGAATACCCTATGTGGGTTGAACAAGACCCATCAGCCAACTGGCGATTACTGGTCGAAGATATTATAAATTTCGTTGTCTCTGACATAGTTTGACTTGTGTTTGTTTTTTTCCATTACATTGGAAAATGCCTCACTACATATGTGGGGCATTTTTTTTGCAATCTTTCGTTGAAAGCCCCAGGATACCAACAACTCAAGTGGCAAATGAGCCACTTGACTTCATAGCTCCAGCCCCGTCGGCTGGCGGAAAGTTTTCTTGAAAATATTTCTTAAATTGTTTGGAATTATCATATAAAGTTTTTATCTTTACAACGTAATCAAACCAAAAAAGATATGAAAGTAAATGATGCTGAAGAAAAGTTCCTGGCAAAAGTTAAAATTTAATGATGATAAGTTTTCCCACATACATAATACACATACTTCCAGAATTTAAATTGTTGGAAGAAATATCAGACTTAATTTTAAAAGTTCTGATGAGTCAAAAAGAATTGTGGGTGGGGAAAGTCAGTACGGTCAAATCAAACTTGTTTATTCGAATAAAGCAACAAAGCCTAAACAATCCGAACTGTCCTATAAGAGCACCCACTCCACTAAAAATATAATATAATAAGAATACCAGTTTAAAATTTATAATTAGATGACACATTTTTGACCCCTGGCCCGTATTAAAGCGATGCTGGGGGTCTTTTTTTGTGGGTAAAGGATATAGACAGCCAAATACCACAAATCATGTGGCAATTTGCCGCCTGATTTTTTCCCGGCCACAGCTTCTATCTTCGTGAAAATAAATTGAAAATAATCATTAAATTATTTGGAAAATTCATAAAATGTTTTTATCTTTACATTATAATTAAAAGCAAGAAAATTATATCATTTGGAATAATATGAAAAAATTAAAAAAACTTGAACCTTATACGCCGGAATGGAATAAACTTGCCAACATTGTTGCGAGAAATTTCGCTCCACCAATTAGACCCTGTCGTGAGTGTGGATATCCAGTAGTTGATGGTTATTGTTGTGGTCGTTGTGGCAGTACAAGACCATAATTCCTGAAAAATAAAATTTTAATATAAACACAATTAATAATTAAGAGTATGGGACAATATTACAAAGCATCGTCGCTCGATAAAAAAGAGCATGTTTTTTCCCACGATTATGATAATGGGTTAAAACTCATGGAACATTCCTGGGTTGGAAATCATTACGTAATGGCTGTTGAAAGCCTAATTGCTGAAGGTGGTGCGTGGTATGGAGATCGAATTGTGTGGGCTGGTGATTATGCCGATCCCGAACAACCAAAAGTACTAGATCCAGATCCGAACTATCTTGGTCGTGAGATGAATCTCTATGATATGGTTAGTGATAATAAGGTTACGCCTGAAATACCTGATCAGGAATTTGAATATTTGGTAAATCTGGACACCAAAGAATTTGTGACAATTTCCAAAACACCAATTTCTGACACATACACCGACGAAAACACAGGTGAAGTGTTTTATTATAAAATACATCCCCTCCCACTTCTTACTTGTGAAGGTAACGGACGCGGAGGTGGTGATTTTAATGGTGATAGTCCACTCGTTGGCAAATGGGCACGTCAAAGGGTAATCGCCACAAACACGAAACCTAATGATTGTACAGAGCTGATATTTGATTTAATCGAATAATGTTTTCGATATAACACCCGAACAGGGGGTGATCGAAAGATCGCCCCCTTTTTTTTTGCGCGCTTTTCTAGAAATCCTGGCGCGCAAATCGCACAAGTCATGTGGCAATATATATTAGTTGCCGCATGAGTTTGCATCAGACTCTGAAGACATTCATTGGGTATTTGATTTTATGAAAAAATAATCGCAAAAATATTTGGAATTGTTATAAAAAGTTCTTATCTTTACATCAACAAAAAAAATAATAGATATGAAGAATCCAGATATATTTTTCATTGTTATGTTTCTCACACTTTATTTTATATCGCTCATTAGAATATATAAAAGAGGTTACGAAACTGGAAGAAAAAAAATGTTGGAAGAATTAATCGATAAAAGAAAAAAAATGTTGGAAGAATTAAAGAATGAAAAAATTATTCCTAATGAAATTATTTCATATTTAAACAAATTATTAAAAATAGAATAAAACAATGGGTTACAGCACAGATTTTTACGGAAGACTTGAGTTAAGCAAACCGCTTAACACAACTCAGTTTGAATATCTCGATGAATTTTCCATGACAGAGAAAACGAAAAGAGATGTTAACAAATTGATGGAAATCTATAACGGAATGTATGGCCATCCGACACCGGTAGAATATACCCCGGAAGGTATCTATGGTAACGAGGGTGAATATTTCGCTCATGGCGATATTGGTTATGACCCCGCTGTTCTTGACCATAGAACACCGCCCGGACAAATCTCATATGATATAATAACAAAGTCTGACGAACAACGCATTGAAAATGAAAAACGTATTGAGTCGGGAAAATGTGTACCTGGCATATGGTGTGATTGGATGATCTTAGATAATTCTGGTAAACATTATCTCACATGGGATGGTGGTGAAAAGTTTTATAATTATATACCTTGGCTAAAATATCTCATCAAACATTTTTTCGAAAGATGGGGTATTAAACTCAATGGTGAAATCTCTTGGTTTGGAGAACAACGTAGCGATCTTGGCAAGATTATAGTTAAAGATAATGTTGTTAAAATTAAACCAGGAAGAGTGGTTTATGACGATATAGACTAAATATTTGTAATGTTTCAAAGAACATGGTTTTTTATGAAAATTGGGTCGGTAAACACCGGCCCTTTTTTTTTTGCGCAATTCCAGAGTCCCAGGCGCAAATCGCACAAGTCATGTGGCAATTTGCCACTTGATTTTTTCCCCGGCCACAGCCTCTATCCTTTAAAAAATAATTGCGAAAATATTTGTTTTTCTCATAAAAAGTTTTTATCTTTACATCAACAAAAAAACAATAATTATGTGTACAAAATTGGATAATACAAAAATAAAAATTGGTGACACAATTAAAATAATATCATTTCCACGCAAGTTTGACAACGCTGATGGTTTTGCCGGTGTGGTTGGTGTCGTAATACATATCAATCGAAAAGAACGATTTAAGAATGGCCGAGGTTCAATAACATTAAAACTTGTCAATGGTGCAACCTTTGTCGGAACAGGAATAAGTCGTATGACATGTGAAAAATTATCATAGAATTAAACTATAAAATAATGAAGGTATAATGAAAAAATTTGTTGGTATAATAGGTGTAGATAGCGGACAGATAGTGATATGTGATCCTTGCTATATTGATAGTCAATGGAAGGAAGAAAAATTCGAAAATAACAGCAGATACAAAGTTATTGCTGACGGAACCATTCTTGAATATCCGAAAGACTTTTCAAATTATGGTGTGGTAATTGAACAGTATGGGAAAGACATGAACCAGATGATTAAAGAAAAACTGGTTGAAGAACTCCCAGCACCTCCTGCAAAACATAATTTCTCTTATAACGCCTGTTGTAAAGCCACTTTGAGTCCAGATGGTTTCGGACAACTGAATTATGAAATTGGCCATCCGGGTATTGCCGTGGCCAGTTGTACGTGTTATGGCGACGGTATGTATCCAGTTTACGCCAATGTTGATAATCATGGTAGAGTGAAATCTATAATCATAGATTTTTTGAATGACACTAATGTTGTTGACGAAGAATAAAATCTTGTGATTCTTGTTTTGATTTTTTGGGGCGAGGTATTATCCTCGCCTTTTTTATGCCAAATTTTTGCGTTCCAGGTTCCAGGCACCGGCAACAACTCATGTGGCAATTTGCCACTTGAGTTTTTTCCCGGCCACAGCTTTTATCCTTTTATTAAAAAATAATTACAAAAAAATTTGGTATTCTCATAAAAAGTTTTTATCTTTATATCATAATCAAAAACAATAAAATTATGGCAAGATTTAACATTATTTGGGATATTGAGGATATTGAAGCCAAAAGCCCATACGATGCTGCACAACGAGTGCAGAATTGGCTCAGAAAAGATGATTGGATGTTTTATGTTCAGAATGTTGAAACTGGTGAAATATTTAGTGTTGATCTTCAGGAAGAAGAAGTAGATGCTGTGTTACCAGTTCGGAAATTTGAATCAGTAATAAAAAATAAATAATCATGGGATGGACAAATTTTTCAATGCGTAAGCCAGTAAGAGAATGGTTTAAAGAAGAATGGGAAAGTGGAGGTAATTATGAGGTCCTTGATTCGGCCTTGGTCAAACGTTCAACGCTTTATGGGGCGATAAAAAACAAGAAAACAAATGAAATATTTTGTGCTGTATTTCTTGTAAGATGGAGCAAAGGATACTACAACTTTTCTTATAAGGATATGACTGAATTTGCCGGGCCAAATGAATGTGAATGCCCCCAAAGGATATTGGATATTTTAACACCATTGAACGATAAGAACGACCCAAATGGTTGGGCAAGACAATGGAGAAAAAATTGTGAGGATGTTCACAAAAAACGTGAAATTGTCAAAAAAGCCAAAGATTCAATATTCAAATTGAATAATCCGGTTCAATTCACAAATGGTTTCACAACCCAGTATTTTAAAAAGATCGGACGTATCTTATGGGGTGGTAATATGAATAATGACACTTTCATACCAGTATGCCGTGTACGAATGAATATCACAAAGTATGATTTTGAACTCGTATGACAATAATACCACGAAAATAAGATTTTACAGAATTTAATGGTGAGAATTTTTCTCACCTTTTTTTATGCCAAATTTTTGCGTTCCAGGCACCGGCACACCAGCAACAACTCATGCGGCAAATCATATTTTTTATGCCAAATTTTTGCGTTCCAGGCACCGGCATACCAGCAACAACTCATGCGGCAAATTGCCACATGAGTTTTAACATCCGGAGTTACAATCCTTTTTTTAAAAAATAATCACAAAAAAATTTGGTTATCACATAAAAAGTTTTTATCTTTATACTATTAAAACAAGAACAGAACATGGAATTTACAACAAAAGCACAAGCCATTCGAGATACCGGATTAACTTATTTGGGCTCTGTCAGTGAAACCGTTAAACACAAAAAATCAATTAAATATGGTGAATTAACCTATAGTTTATATTTATCACCAGCCAAAACATCTGGTTATGAGGTTTGTCCGGGTCGTACAGCAGAATGTACCAAATTTTGTTTGCATGAAAGTGGTCAAAATCGTATGGTGGAAAAAAAACGGGGTGAGGTTATCACTAATTCCAGAATTAAAAAAACTAAATTGTTTTTTGAAGAAAAGGAATTTTTTATGAAATGGTTGATTTTTGAAATTAAATCAGCTAGATCCCGAGCTAGACGTAATCGTATGACACTGAGTGTAAGACTTAACAACACCAGTGATATTAGCCCGTTGGATTTTGAATTATATGGTGTTAATATATTGGAAATTTTCCCGGACGTGCAATTTTATGATTATACAAAAGTACCGGACCGGGTTGAATTAATGAAGCGTTATAAGAATTATGATGTTACATTTTCTTATAATGGTTATAATATAGAAACCTGCAAAAAAATGCTAAGCCATAATGTGAGAGTTGCAATGGTATTTGACAAATACATTCCAGATCAATATATGGGTTATAAAGTTATTAACGGTGATGATTACGATATGAGATATCGTGATGAGCCATGTATTGTCGGGCTTAAATATAAAGAAGTAAGAACCAAATTAAATACTAACATTAAATTCGTAATACAATGAAGAAAAAATCAGACAATTGGAAAAGGACGTATGATGTTGTTCAAACACACGTCATTAATGACATTAAAGAAATGATCATTGATCGTGAAGATAGTTGTGTTGATATTACCGAGACAAGGGGAATTCCGTCCCTTGTGACTGAAATCATTGATGACCAATTATCAGAAACCATTGACTCTGTCTATGTGAAAGATAATGAGGTTTATGCTAGAGCAAGTGCTTGGGATAAAACACATGATTACAATCTCAATACGTTTGATATGAAATTTTTAATTGCTATTCTTGAAAGCATTGAAAAACATATCGAGCAAGAAGAAATGGCATAATCATTTCGTATGACATAATTTAAAAGGTGGGATTTTATCTCACCTTTTTTATTTTTAACCCAATATTTGTCCATGCGCACACAACTCATGCGGCAAATTGCCACTTGACTTTTTGATTCAGGATCTCCACAGCTTTTGTAATACTTGCCACTTGAGTTATTCCCAATATTCTGGTGCCGGGTGCCAGTAAAAGTGCCGATTTTTTTATTGCCATTGCCGATATTGCCGAAAAAGTGCCGATTTTCTTGAAAAAATACCGATTTTATTTGGAAATCTCATATAATGTTTATATCTTTACATCCGAATAATAACCGATAAAATTAAATATTATGGAACTTGACATGTATACAAAAAAAGCTCGCCGAAATATCAAAGATGTGTATTACACCTCGCGGTGGTAATATGGTGGGTGTTATCCCCACCTTTTTTTTTTCTGCAGCAATTTAATTCGTAATACAATGAAAATAAAAATAGGGAAATTACATATAGAAATCAACGCATCTGTATCTTGGGATAAACCATATATGAAAAAAGTAATACAAGCAATCCGTAAAGATAAGTTTTTAGAAGCAGTAAAAATCTATAAAAATGCAACCGGCAAAAATCTTAAAGAATCAAAGGAAGACATAAGATTGATAATGATAATCAAACCGACCCCGTTGAATGGTTGGGGTATGGTAATCAGCGTTGGATTAGAGAGGATTAAGCACAACGGTTGGCAATATGAAAAGTTGGCTTTGCAGTCACTTTAAAGTTACCACAGCAGTTAGATAGCCAATTTTTTATATTGCATGTTATCGGCTGCCTTTTATCAATCGAATTATTAACTTTTAAAATATAAAACAATGAAAGCATTATTTAAGGCAAAATTAGTTTCAACTGGTGAATGGGTTGAAGGAACTTATCATTATTCAAATGATGGAAAATATCATTACATTTTAAATCGGGAATGTTTTTTAGAAAGAACTTACGATTCGGGTAACGAAATGGCTTTAAAGAAAGAAGAAGTTCATTTAGTTGATGGTAATTCGGTAATTCAAATAGACGAAGATGCTCATCTTTAAGGTTGCCGATAACGGTCGGGTGTATATGTAGTGTGAGATTAGAAACACAAAACTTCACTTTAACAGATGAACTTGACTAAAAGAATAAATGTTTGATTAACCACTGAACCTCACATTACATATACACCTTGTTATGTGTAGTAATTTTTGTGGGTGGGATTTGGACTAAAATTTAATTTCTGATTATTTATATATAAAGATAAAACTATGAGTAAAGAAATGAGAGAACAAATAGATAGAGTAAAGAACTGGAAACAATTCTTGAATGAAAATATTCAGGATAGATTACCTGAAAGAGAAATGAAGTATTTTTCTTGGATTTTAGAACCTAGTTTCAAAACATACAGACAGATGAAGTATGATGAAAAAATGGAACGATTGAGAAAAGATGAAGAAAAATACAATCTTATTTTTGATATTTTAGATTATATGGACATCTACAATAAAAAAGTCGGAATTAATCATAGAATTTCAATTACTAACTTGGATGCGATTATAAACAAAAACTTATATAATCTAAAAGAAATCAAACATAAGTGGATAAAACTTTCGGAAAATCCTGATATTGAACCGAAAGATATTTTCACTGATTTCAATGTGGGTGGGTAAAAAAATTATTACACATAACTATGTTATATGTACACTAAAGGTAAACATATAAAACCGTGGATAGAAAATAAAAACACAGAGAGATGAAGGAGAAGATAACAAATAAGGATAGGAGTGCAATAAACGACATAGTGCCCGATAAGGTTTGGAAAATGTATTCATAATATATAATTTTTTTTGATATGCCAAAGATTAATAAAATTACAGACCGAGCATTCGCAGATATTGTGAAATCACCAATCCATGATGATTCTACCACGAATTTCTTATCTATAGATAAAGAACTTGGTCTGGACGAATGCGAATTGCTCAAATCATTGAAAGACCAGTATAAAAAACTGGTTGATGATGTATATGAACCAATATCCGTGCTCGCTCATATTGAGGAAATTATCATTCAAATACGAGCCAAACAAGTTATCGATAAAGATTTAAGATTATCTTTGTCCAGAAATTATATCTATGCCAGATCTACTTTCTATCGCAGAGATAACCAAATTAACGATATCAGAGTACTAATCGGAAAAACCTCTGACTTTGGCGATGACCTGGATTTGCTGTTGAATGATGATATATTCAGACTCATATGCAAAAAGAAATTAACCGAAGCAATGGATAGGGAAATTAAAAACAACGTTGAAAAACTTTCACTGATAATTAACGAATATAAAACAGCATGAATTTAAATATACTTTCAGTATTTGACGGTATTGGCTGTGGATATTATGCAGCCAAACTAGCAGGATTTAATGTCACAAAATATCTCGCATCCGAAATTGATAAATACCCAATTAAAATCGCCAAGAAACATATTCCAAATTATAAGGAAATAGGTGATGTTAGAAAATTACGTGGAATCGACTTTGTTAACGTAGATATTATAATAGGCGGTAGCCCCTGCCAAGGATTCTCAATCGCAGGAAAACGAAAAGGAATGATAATGAAAAATATCGTCGTAACCAGCCTAGACCAATATTTAAATCTAATAAAAGATGGTTATGAATTCGATATCTCTAAGAGTAAAAACCAATCCGTCCTGTTCTGGGAATTCGTCCGATTAATAAAAGAAATTAACGAGGCTAAAGCTGCACTGGGCAAACCCCCGGTATTCTTCCTCCTTGAAAATGTCAAAACGTATGACAAAGACTGGATCCGTATTATTAGCGAAGCCCTTGGATATAAACCCGTAAAAATTAATAGCAAACTATTATTACCCCAAAATCGGGAAAGATTTTATTGGGCAAACTTCCCAATAACCATCCCAGAAGACCTCAAACCAACCTTGAGTATGTATATACCCGGTGCGGTGACCGGAGCCGGCTGGCGTGGAAGAAAACTCAAAGGTGACAGTTTTTACACACTACTATTAACCATAAGAAAAGACTTTATCGCCAATTGTATTACCACATGGCCATCGACCAATAAAATCAAAGGTACTAATTTTTATACAAATATCAAAGATGAAATTGTCCCATTTACAATGGAAGATCTTGAAGTATTACAAGGTTATCCCAAAGGTTTTACTGAAGGAATCCCTGATAATGAAAGAAGAAAAGCTATCGGCAATGGATGGACAATTCCCGTAATACAACATATTTTTGAATGTCTGAAAAAAGAAATTGAAACCAAACAAGGGATTTTACTTAATAATGTTCAGACTAGGTTATAACCAAATATTTTTAACTGTAAGTAATATATAAAATAATCTTAAAAATTTATAAAATGATGTTAACAACAAATCCATTTTTAGTTATTTTATCAGCAATTGTTGTATTACTGATTGTAATTGGATTTAATGTTTTAATAAATTGTTGGATGGAAAAAAAAAGATAAGTCATACATTCGTCTGATTGTGAATGGGGTGATGGAGAAATCTATCCCCCATTCTTCGTATGACACCAAATATAAAGATAAAAATATGATATAAAAGATACAAAATAATAAAAAAGTAACCCCGTGAATAAAAAGCATCTACAGCGACAACTCAAGTGGCAAACAACATTTTCTGGTCTTTTATTTGATAATGAAGATATTTATATTGCAAAACAATCTAACACATTATGGATAAAGAATTGGTCTATTTATTCCTTTACAACTCGATGATATACCAAAATGGCTGGACTACACAGAGCGTACACAAAACAAGAAAAAGTGCCGAGAAAGCAATGGAAGAACATAAGTCCGAGGCAAAACTTAAATGGGAACATGACTTCATTACTAATGAAGAAAGAATACAACACCCATTCGGAAAATATGAAGACTGGCGAATTAGCGCAATGGTACTAGAACCATAGTCTGAAATTATTTTCGAAAAAAAGTAACCAAAAATTTGGTATTCTGATCTTTTTTATATATATTTTATTTTGACAATAAAATATATCATGAAATCTTTATCTTCTCGTATGACAAAAAAAACCAAACCGGAGAGCGGAAAAAAAAGAGCTCCGGCTAATCGGGCTCCTAGGAGAATGTTTGCCCTGTCATATATCCCTATTGCCCACCATGTGTATTACACTGGGTACTCTTTCCGCACCCGTGTCGCCATAGATGGTAAAACACATTCGTGGAATACGTCAGACAAAAAGAAAGCAATAGAGTACAGGGACTTCCTCCTACTAACAAGAGAATGAGTACTTATCTTGTTTGAGCCCCCCTGGGAAGGGACCGGTAATACGGTCCCTTTTTTTTTGCCCGATTTGCCACTTGACTTTTCGTATGACACCAGATTAACTTCGTATGACAATTGCCACTTGAGTTGTATGACAATGAGGGGGTTAGGTAATAATAGTCGTATTATTCTGGCCGGGCTGGTCTGGGGTTTATAACATATTGATTATCAGTGGTGTTATTTTCCTATAATAGGTATTATGTTAAGTAGAATACCGTAACTCATGTGACTTATATCATCATCTAAAAATCTAAAACGTATTTTCCTAAAATCTAAAAAAATGAGAGGACTTCACACGGGGGACAATCCCAGACAGGACCCCCGCCAGAGGGCCAAAAATATATTGTCCTGATAACCATAGATTTTAAATGTCTGGTGATTAAATCCTTATACAGATTTGATTCACGACAACTTATAGTGGTGTTAAGTGGGTGAAAGTGGTGTAATGTGGGTTTATTATGCAATGACGAGAATATAGTCCATTGATGACCATCCGCCACGGGCTTGGGCTTCAATAATGATTCTCTCCATTAATTCTTCAGGTAAATCAGATATTAGTTTATCTTTGTTATATTCGCAATTAGGTTGGTCTGGGAATGGGTCATTATAACAATCAATACTGATACGTCCCCATTCATTTCTAGTTAGGACTTCATCAATAAAATGTTTCACAGTATAGACATGGTCCATTTCCACGGCATATTTGGCTGTGCAATCGCCGAATGTTTCTGAAATTTGTATTAACTTAATCATGATGATAAATTTATTTTATAATATTAATTTTTTTTAAGAAATTAACGGTGTTATTTTGTATTTGTTTTTGCATAGAAGATTTTGGTATAAAATTCGGATCTGGTATTCCTTTTAGATTGATATGAACTGGCCCCTCGTAATTAATATAAGTTAGATCCCGATAACAATGATGAATTTTCTTATCATTACATCGGACAAACCCAATAAGAAGATTATTTTCAAATTTGACTGCGGTATAAATGTATTTGTTTTGTATGGAATTTAAATATGCGTTCATATATATTTTATGTGGCATATTATCAACTTTTTCAAAATCTGAAGGAATAAGATCATTGGTTGAGACGTTACCATTAAAATCAATAAAAATTATACTATCCCAAGTCATTGCGAGGGTGGAAATAGGTGAGATAAGGCCAAAATTCATAATTGACAAAAATTTATGTTTGTTATCAGTAATAACATTATAAGTTTTTGCTCTTGTTTTGGGATCGACAACATGTAATAATTGATGTATATCATTTTCAGTTATCAAATCATTATTATAATATTTAAATAAAATTGGAAGAGGTATATTTCTATTATCTTTTTCTTTTAAAAATTTAAAAAAGTTATTTATATGTTGTTTTCTATTCATAATTTTTTATATCATTTAAAAATTCGATAGTATTCATCAATACACGTTCTTGAAATTTATCCAATGGATTAAATCCGGGGTCGGGATATCCAAATTTATTAACATTAATTGGTTTATGACATGTTAATAATTGTTTTTTGCTGGCGTATGATATAAAGAGATTGGAAAAGAAATAAATTGTATAATATATAAAATCATTTTGTATTGAATTCATATATGGGGCGATATATCTATCATATTGAAAATTAGTTAATTTTTGTAAATCGGTGCCGGCAGTAGATTTTTTTCCATTAATATCGATGAATATTGGTCCGTTCACGGTAGTATTGGCAAATGCGATATAATCTGAAATGGTGCCGAAATTATAAACCGATATAAAGTGTGGTTTATTATTTGTCATTTTATTAAAAATTTTTGTTCTTGTTGTTACATCCATATGATATTTCATCACATTGAGTTCGGTTTTGGTTAATTTATCGGGGAACAAGATAAATTTTACGGCCGATGGTAAATTTCTATTATCTATTTCTTTTAAATGTAGGAAAAAGTTTTTTATATATTGGTTATTCATTATCATTTTGTTCCGATAAAAAAGTTTCAATTTTAGATAAAAATTCGGTTGTATTATTTTTTAAAGCTTGTTCAAATCCGGTTTTTGGTTTAAAGATTATTCGTAAGTTCCCATTTAAATCGACGCATATTGGATTACAATATTCTATTACTTTTTTTTCATTTTTATTATTGGTAAATATATAATTGGTTATATGTGAAAAAAGGTTATTATTAGAATCATATAAGACATTATTAAACATAAAATTATTCTGTATAGTATTAAGATATGCGGCAGTAGGTTTATCTGTTATGCTTTTTCTTTCACAGGTTAAAGTATTAAAATTGTCAATACATTTTTCTCCGTTTAGATTGATAAAGACTTGTCCTAGATTACTATAAGCGAGAGCGATATTTGGTGAGTAATCGCCGAATTTTCCGACTAGATGAAATTTAAAAGGATGGTTTGTTATATGATTTAATATATTTGCTCTTTCAACTATATTAATATTATATTTAAAATTTTCAATATCCATATTTGTTATATAATCCGGAAGATAGATAAATTTTATTGAAATGGGTATTTCTTTATTATCTTTTTCTTTTAAATGTAGAAAAAAGTTTTTTATATATTGATCATCGTTTTTCAGCATTTTTCTTTTTATCTTCAATTTTATTTAAATAATCAATTGTATAATTCAGTATTCTTTCTTGTTCTTCATTTTTTGGCACAAAATAAGGATTAGGATATCCTATTTCATTAACACATATGGGACAATAAAAGGATACTGGCCTTGGGCAGCATGGATAATGCCTCAAGATGTTAAAGATGAATATGAAGTAGTATGGATTGAACCTGACTCAACTATCACCCAACCGGCTAATTACAAAATTAAAATAAAAGGAACAAAAAGATTTCAAATAGATGATGTATTTACAATTTACCGATCTGAAGCATTAAATTTCTATGCTAAAGTTATTGATGATAATCATGCAGCCACAGGAATTTATTGGTGTCAAATTGATCAACCTGTTGTAAATTATTTAAATAGTGTTAGAGCAAACTGGAATACTATGACTGGATATAAAATGAAATTAAAATATCCGATTACATTATTAGATGGGAGAAATGAAACTAATACCGGATTTACAGTTAGTATAGGTGCAAATCAATTTGTAAAAATTAAATATGCTTCTCAAGAATATATCGCTGTTATGCCTGAAAAATTGAATGATAATCAATGGTATGGAGTGGTTGTAAATATTGGAAACACATGGAATCAGTATAACGTATATGTTTGGGAACAAAATCCAAATACAGGAGGAGAAAAAATAAGGATTAAATTCTATGAAACCGTGAAATAACGGCCATATTATAAAATGCCCATCCCTCTATATCATATATAAAACAAATTTTCTTTACATTAATTTCATCATATTCTCCTGTCATAAGTTGTATATAATTTATTTTTGAATAATCTGTATTTTCTATTATTTTAATATAATCTTTTCGAATATTTGACTCCCCGCAAGTTTCTAATTTTCTAGTCAAACTATTTTTATGAATTCGTCGATAATATAAAACTGTTGGAATATATTTAACTTTTACATGTCTTTCTAATCTGTTAAAAAAATCTTTATCGGCATGACATATCCATGGTTGCCAAGCGCCAAAGGTTAGTGTAAGTTTTTTCTTGAAAAAAATAGTTCCATATGCATAATTTTCTTTATTGTTGAGTTGATAGTTACCAAAATTTTTAATTTTGTATCGAATAACATCGTAATTTTCTGAATGATTCATGATTTCTGAGATCATATTTAAAGATAGAACATCATCACTATCTACTCTTAAAATATTTTCAAACCGTGATTGTGTTAAAAGAGTATTTGATGTAATGTATGTTCCCATATTTTTTTTCATCATAATTACCTTTAAATTTCTGTATTTAGATGAAATTTGCATTAATTTATTTAACGTACTTTGACAACCATCAATACCGATTAGCACTTCAAAATTATCATTATTATTAAAATAGGTTTGATTTTCAATACTATCAAGACATTCTTCTATATAATCTTCTGTTTTCCATGCTGTTACTATAATTGAAACACCATTATTTATTTGTTCAATGGATTTAATAGGTTTTTCTTCAATTGATTGTTCGATATTTTTTAATGACTCATTAGATTTAAAAATCATTTTTTGTAAATATTCCTTATTAAGATAAGGCAATTCTTCAAATATGTCAAATGGACATCTTGTAACTTGTGTTCTTTCAAATCTTCCTGGCCCAACAAATGGGTTTCCATAAAATCCCCTTTTATTTAAGGCATTAAATTTAGCCTCAGAAAATTCTTCCCACTCCTTTATATATTTTGTGCTCACAAATCCTGTAACTGGATTGTCTTTATAATATGAAAATTTTTCTTTTACACGCTTTTCTCCGACCCAAGATAGGTGATAAATGGCATTTTTACATGCTAAACTAATTGGTTTGTAATTCTTTCCTATATCACAATGTCCATATTTATTTCCGGGTTTATGACGTACTATTCTAACTGAACTATTTTCTCCAGGGTTTACTGTTAGTGATTTATCATATGTTAATAGAAATTCAGGGGTTTTATAGAAATTATAAAATTTTGTTCCAATAGAATTTACAGATCGTTTGAAAATGCTTTCAACTTCATCGATCAATTCTTCTTTAAAAAATTCATCCGCATCTGTACACCAAAAAACATCTATATCATCATGAACAAATTTACTTCCATAAGAAAACATTTTTTGTTTTACAATATTACTACACCCAAGGGGTTCAATGTTTGTAAGATCTGTTTCTTCAATTAATGCAATTTTATTTTCTGGATCTGGATAATTTTTGATGAATTCATGACTTCCATCATCTGAAAATTTTCTTTCATTTCCAAATACAAGCAAGTCATAAAAAATAAGCTGATCAAAATGCTCATATAAAAATGGCATTTTAAGTCGTAAAAAATCTATTTCATTATATAGAATTGTAAAATGGCAATGCTTCATTATTTATAGTCCTTGTAAGATTTAACCTCAATAATATTTGAACCATACTTCTCATTAATTTTCTTTTTAAGAAGACTGCGTTCATCATTTGTTATATATATCGCTCTTGCAAGTTTAACGAATATTTCATCATATTGTTTGCGATCTTCCTTTATACGAATATTGTCTTCTATTCCCCACAAGGCTTCATTTTTTTTCTTTAATTGAAAATAAAGAGTATCATCTATTGGAAATTTACTCGATATTTCATTTAATAAGAACAACTCTTTTTTGATTAATTCTAATTTTTCTTCATCTTTAATTCTTTCCATCTTTATTTCTAAAATAGAAATTTTATCATATAGTTCTCCTAATGAAATTGGTGCTAATATTTCCATATTTTTGGTTGTTAATTGATTTCTATAATTTACTTTTACTTGATCTCCTTCGAAGTATTTTTCTGGATGATTGAACAAGTTTTCAATTGGTGCCCAAGAAACTACTTCGAAATCTCCAGGATTTACTCGTACATCTTTAAATAACCTATCATATGTATATTGATAAGTGTTTGGATGACCTCTTAGAGCCTCGAATGAATATGTTTTAAAGTCATTATTTAAAAGTAACATTGCCCCATCGCTAGTTCTCCGAATTGCAAATGGGACATGTTGATCTACGTAAAGTTTTTTATAATACTCTTTTAGATCATTTAAGTTTTTTAAAGAATTTTCCATGGCGGCTTATTAAACGAGAATATGCAACAAGCTAGAGCCATCGGGGTATCCCATTTCATTAACACATATAGGGTTATGGCTGGTTATAACCTTTTGATTCTTATCAATTTCATACTCAGTCTTATTGGAAACAATGAGGTTATCATCGATATCAAGGTCAAAATGAATATATTTAAATTGTATTGAATTAAGATAAGCCATTATTGTTTCCTCATATGTTGTAAATGTTTTCAGAAATGTCTGTTTGAAAAAATTAAATCGCAAATTCGAAAAATTTGCACCTTTGACACTTTTATTTCCATCAATATCAATAAAGACGGTATAATAACCATACCCGTATTTGCTATGTGCATATGCAACAGCGAGAGATGGTACAACTGAGTCAAATTCTTTAACCAGATAGTATTTTTCATTTTCTTTGATTAGTGTATTAAACACATTGGATCTATGTATGGGATTAATTTTGTATTTTATAAATTTAAAATCATTATCGGTCATTTTATCGGGAAACAAAATGAATTTTATGGTTGTCGGCAAATTTCTTTTATCTTTTTCTTTTAGATGTAAGAAAAAGTTTTTTATGTGTTGGTTATTATCTTGTTTAAGAAAACATTTCATATTTTGTTGTTGGGTTTTATATTTGTTGAAGGTTTTTTTTGTTTTTCATGGCTTCTAATAAAAAAGAAGTGTTTTCATATATAAATTTTTCCGAATCAATTCTTGGTATGAAGTTTAAATCTGGATAGCCATTTAAATTGATATTTATTACTTTAAAATACGTAATAGATCTATTTTGGTTGGTAGCATTTATCACAGTTTCGGGTGTGAGAAAAAGTCCATCCATATTATAAAGGTATTTGTAAGAGAAAACGGTTTGTATAGTATTGATATATGCTGTTAATTCTTGAAGTTGTGAGATGCAGCCACTTTTGTTTAATTTTGTGTAGTCAATTCCATCGATGCTTTTATTACCATTAATATCAATAAACATAGGCCCATTATAAAATGTTTGTGCAAGGGCGACTGTTGGGGAATATTCACCAAATTTGAAAACATTTCGGAAGAAAATATTTTTAATTTTTTTATTAAATATATTTGCTCTTTCACTGGGACTAATAGTATATTTAAATAAATTGAAATCTTTATTTGTCATTTCATCATCAAACATAACACATTTTACTATAAGAGGTATTTTTTTATTCTCTTTGTTTTCCATGAATTTAAAAAAGTTTTTGATGTGTTGGTTATTATTTATTATCATAACATCCATATTTGTTTACTTCGTTCAAAAATTCGACAGTATTTTTTTGTATATTTTTTTCTATAACATTTTTCGGTTTAAAGTCTGGTTCTGGTTGTCCATTTAAATTGACATTTATCAATTTAGGGTAAGTAAACACTCTTTTATAATAGTTAAAAGGTGATACTATAAGATCATCAACAAAATGAATATCATTATATGAAAAAATTTTTTGTATCGAATTTAAATAAGTGTTCAAAGCTTTAAGATAACAACCATTTGTAGTTTTTTTAAAAACGGAAAAATCAATATCTTTGACGCTTATATTTCCCTCAATATCAATGAATATCCAACCTATATATTTAGAATAAGCAAGGGCTAATGATGGTGAGACCATACCAAATGTTTGAACAACAATAAAACGTTCTTCACGTTTTTTTATTCTATTAAAAATATTTGCTCTTATGAATGGATCGAAATCATATTTTAATATTTCCACATCCTTATTTGTTATCATATGGGGAAATGTGGTAAATTTCACCTCAAACGGTATGTTTTTGTCATCTTTTTCTTTTAAAAAATTAAAAAATTTTTTATATGTTGGTTATTATTATTTTGCATAAAAAATACCTTATATCAACCGCAAATATAATATGTTTTAGTTGATAAAGGTATGTATTTATTTTCTTTTTTCCAAATAAAAATGTTATTTTCCGGCTAATTTATTTCTTAATTGTATTTCATATAAAAAAGCAACAGTATTATGATGTACAATTTTTTGAAAGTCAGTTTCGATATTAAAATCCGGATCGGGATAACCGTTTTTATTAATATTTATTCTCCGGTGAAAAATCATGTCGGCCGTGTGATGAATTCGATCATGTCCTTTAAATAGTGTAATATTTGCAATAAGAAGGTTACCATGTGTTTCAAGGCCATGATAGGAGAAAGTATCTTGTATTGAATTAATATATGCGTTATATTCATGCAGATCTGATATATTTCCGGTCTTTTTTATTTTTGATAAATCAATTCCTTCGACAGTTTTATTACCATTAATGTCAATAAACATTGGACCCTCACGACTGTATGCTAGTGTAACTGATGGTGAATAACGGCTAAAATCCATAACAGCATTAAAAAAATATTTTTTCTTAATTTTTTTGTTAAATAAATCTGCTCTTGTTTGTGAATCAAGTCCATATTTAAAGATTCCGATTTCTTGTTTTGTCAATTCATCATCAAATAAGGTGAATTTTATTGAGAAAGGAATATTTCTTTTTTCTTTTTTTTCTATGAATTTAAAAAAGCTTTTTATATGTTGTTCATTTTTCATTATCAATCAATTCTTTGGTGTTTGAAATGTCTACCTCATATTTATTTTTAATATTATCTGGAATCAAGTCAATACCATTTAAACTTGGAAGTCCTTTTTCATTAATAAATATCGGTTGATGTTCGCCGGGATAGCATTTATATACTCGGAATAAATTGGTTGGAAGTCCTATCATATCTGGACGATCAATGTATTCATATTCGTATTTATTTTGTATTGTGTTAAAATAACTTAATAAATAATTAAGACTGAGTTGGCGATTATAGACTTTTCTATAAATGTCGGTTTTAAAATTAATACCAGTAAGATCTGGCTCACCATTGAGATTAATAAATCTTAATATTGGTCTCTCACTATATAGCGCTAATGCGATATTTTTAGCTACAACACCATAGTTTGAAATATTGTAAAATAAGGGTTTTTTTATAAAAATATTAAGGAAAGTTGCTCTTTTTTGTGGTGTAGTATCTGGATTAAGTAAAATTTTTTTTAGTTTATTAGGATCGAGATCAATGTCTGTTATTGTACCGTTTTTATCAACAAACGTCAATTTCATATTTTCTAAATTTGGCGTTTTTTCCAAATCAATGATAATTGTTTCTGCTAGATTGGGAAATATGACTCCAAATGAATCTGTATTATAAAACACTTCTTTTTTCTTCAAAGAATTGAGATATGCGTCTCTATCTTTTCTATTTATAAGTTTGTTAATATCTATATTCCCAACATCAAATTCACCTTTTTTATTAATAAAATATGATATATGAAATTGGTTTTTTGACAAAATTGCAAATGCAATATTTTTATCGTATTTACCAAATTGGTTAACGTGATAAAAATTGTTGCTCGTTATATTGTTAAAATATTTTGTTCTGATAACACTATAGTATGGGTTAGAATTATAAAAAAGTTCATCAAAATCTTCTTTTGTTAATATATTAGGAAAAAATAAGACTTTATATAAAATTGGGATTTCTCGATTTTCACGTTTATTCAAGTATTGAAAGAAATTTTTTATGTGTTGATTAATATTATTCATTTTTTTTAATTGGTAAATTATGTGGATTATATTTTTTTATTTCATTTAAAAAAGTATTGGTGTATTTTTGTATCATTTTCTGTTTTTCATTTTTTGGAACAAAATTTGGATCTGGCCAGCCCTTTGTGTTTACATTAATTGGTTGTAAGGAAAGAAAGGAACGGTGGCCATCCTTTCTTTTAAAAGATGAATTATTATTTGTGTTAGTTGAAATAATAAGCCCATCTCTATATTCCAATAATTGATACGTAAAATCATCTTGGATTGAATTATAATATGCGGTCAAAAATCTAAGATTACCTTGTTTGTTGTTTATTTTTGAAAAATCAATACCCTCAACACTTTTTTCCACATTAAAATTAATAAAAATATAACTCCAAGGAGTTACCGCAAAAGCAACCGATGGTGAAACAATACCAAATTCTTTAACTGTCCAGAATAAATTATCATGAATTTTTTTATTAAATAATTTAGCTCTTGCTGACGCATGCATATCATATTTAATCATATTAATTTCATCTTCTGTTAATTCATTATTAAACAGAGAAAATTTCATTGAAAGAGGTATTTTTCGCCCGTCTTTTTCTTCTATGAAATTAAAAAAGTTTTTTATATGTTGTTTATTGTTGCCCATGATTTTTATTTTGAATAAAATCTACGGTGTTATCATAAACATTTTGATAAAAATCATCGAGAGATTCTCTATCAAGTCCGGATACATCATATTGACCATGTATATTTATAAAAACCGGTGTATCAAATGATATATTTGGTTTTGCAACAAATTTGTTTATATGTTTATCAAATGAATAAACAAGTTTAAAAACATCATCATGAAGTAAAATATTAAAATATTCCGTGTGGTGTGACATTAGTTTTCTTGGATCCAGACCAGAAACATCTTCTTCACCTTTTAAATTTAAAATGACATTTTTATAATTGGAACTTCGTCCCACATCATCTTCTATACTTGCAACTGCAATATAAAATGGATTTGTTTGTATTATTTGAGTTAGACGTGGATGATCAATATATTTTTGACTATTAGTTAGACTGTTCATACAGGCAATTAATAGTGTATGATTCATATTTAGTGTTGGCTGCATTTTGACAACATTTCCATTTATATCAATGATTGTTGGTATACTCAAACCATCACTCGTTTTACTTCCAATATAAAGTTCTGATGTTTCGGGCAATCTGAAATACTCATCTATTTTAGAAACATAGTCATATTTAAAATTTTTTGTTTTGGTATTAATATATGCGGCTTTTTCTTTATTATTTAAATTATCAATATTTAGATTTTTTATACTTAAATCACCTTTATTATTAATAAAGAAACATGTAAATGGTTTGTCATCAAAGGAAACGAGTATTGGAAAATCATTTTTTAATTTACTTTGAAGTTGTTTTGTATCATAATAAATTCTAACTTTTTTTCCGAATTTTTCATATAAAAATTTTAAAAAATTTGATCGTTTGGTTTGAAAATCATATGTTGTTTTTTCAAAAGAAATTGGCCTATCTTGTCTTTCGGCATAAGAATCAATGATAACAACATTATCTGTTATAGATTTAAATTTGAACAATACGCCCTGACAAGTTTCTGATGAATGTATAAAACCGCCACAAATATCGTCAACAAACCCATTAATCCCTATTTTTCTACATAAAATGTTAAAAAATGTAAGTGGAAACGTGAAATATTGTTTTTTATTTATACTTAAAAGATTTGCCAATTCAAAAATAAAAATCCACAATAAATTAACCACGTTATTTACATTAACACGATAATCTCGATTATGCGGTTCTGTGATTGATGGGTCTTTTTTTAAGTATTTCTCATATAGCTTGGTTACTTTTGGATTATTTTTATACATGTCGTATAATTTTTTAGCATACATATGACATTTTTCCTCATCTGACGATGATGTGTATAAAATACCATCTTTATCTTTAATGGTAAACAATGTCACATATGGTCTATCATAACCAAAGGGAAAATGACGAATGAAACTTGTCCAACTATTGAGATTTAATTCGTCTTTAAATGATTTAAGTGGATAAAAATAATAACCGGTCGGTGTATTAAATTGATTTCTTTTGTTTATATCACTTGTGTGGATACTATCTCTGAATGATATACATACATTATCAATACCATGCTGTTCAATATAATCTTTTAATACATCCAGTGCCGGTCTACCCTGATAGTTTTTACTACGGAGCTCCTTTAATTCTGCCTCTTTAAGTATTGAAAATTGTTGTTCCGTTATTAGGATTTTCATTCTCATTCCACACCATATATTTTTTTCAATTGGTTTATTTGTTTTGGATAAAAATACATATTAATAACATAATTATCCCAGTTTTTGATATAATATTCAATAAATTCACTGTAGTCGTAATCTCTTTCGCTAAGGTAGTTTTTAAATTTGATAATATCAAAATTATCATCGGGCATGAATATTTTATTTTGTCTTTTAAATAACTCCTCATCATTTTTGAAGTATTCTTCATTATAATATTTCTTGAGGAATTCTTTTCTTGACAATCTTATCCATTCACCACCGGTGCGTCGATCAGTAATAAGTCTTTCATTTACCCAGAAAGCTCTTATCATATTTGGATTAAGGTTACCGATAAAGAGTGCTTGTGATTCGGGATCTTTGTATAGTGACCAGGCCAGTTCTGGTCGGTCTGATTGATTTATAGCCGGATGTGGGCTATTTTTATATTTTTCTCTATTTTTAACTCTTTGTTCTTCTCTTTCTTTGTCGTCTTTGAATGATTGGGTAAATTCTCCTTGCACGTAATATGAACGTCCGCCGGGCCATACTGGGGCTTCGAGATTACGGATTTTGGTTGCAAATTCCATAATAATTCCGGACTTTGCGAATTCTTTTTTTGCAACATTAAAATTTATTGTAACAAAGAGACCATTGGGGTTGTTATTATATTCATAACTGTAAATTCTATTTGCTCTTTCTTGTCCGCTGAGCCCATATTTTGCAATAAGTAACGCTTGTTTAAAACTATAAGATGAGAAACCATGGTATACGATAATTGTATCATCATCTTGCATTTTCTTGACATCATTATGTATATCAATAAATCTGGTTTCAGATAGTTCAGATGCTAGTTTTTTAACTTGATTTTCGGTTATGATAATTTTCATAACTATAAATATGTGTGTGACCGGATTTTGTCAAGTTGTGTATACCTGGTTTTTTATGATCAACAATTTGGATGAGAAGTTGGACAAGAAGTTGGACATAGTGTCCAAGTAGTTGTGTAGTTGTGTGTACCCAGTTTTTTGTTATTACCCACAGCAGATGGTGATGAACAGCATTCGAAATTATGTTGTGTGTACCTAGTTTTTTGTTACTATCTCCAACTATATCTCCAGGATTTAACAAATGTTTTTCTGTTGTGTATACCCAGATTTTTGTTATCATCCCCAACAAAAATTTCTTGCACCTTACATTTTGGAAAGTTGTGTATACCCAGATTTTTGTTATCATCCCCAACAAAAGTTAATTCGATCTAACTTCAAATGTCGTTGTGTATACCCAGATTTTTGTTATCATCCCCAACACCATTTTCCCAAGTAGCAGGAAATATGAAGTTGTGTATACCCAGATTTTTGTTATCATCCCCAACGAAGTGAAAATAAAATAGCAATTAGAATAAGTTGTGTATACCCAGATTTTTGTTATCATCCCCAACTTTAAAAGTACTGGAAATTAATGATATACCGTTGTGTATACCCAGATTTTTGTTATCATCCCCAACTGACCGATAAAATTGAAGAAAATTCTTTCAGTTGTGTATACCCAGATTTTTGTTATCATCCCCAACGTCATGGCAATGTCCTAATATTATTTGAAAGTTGTGTATACCCAGATTTTTGTTATCATCCCCAACGTGATGAAATTTGTGAAAAATTTGTAGTGTGTTGTGTATACCCAGATTTTTGTTATCATCCCCAACAGAGAGCGGAATGATCTATCCCGGAAGCGGGTTGTGTATACCCAGATTTTTGTTATCATCCCCAACATAGTTGTTGATAATATCAGCAACGCTAAAGTTGTGTATACCCAGATTTTTGTTATCATCCCCAACATAGTTGTTGATAATATCAGCAACGCTAAAGTTGTGTATACCCAGATTTTTGTTATCATCCCCAACTTAACTGATAAAAATGAAATAACGTCAGAAGTTGTGTATACCCAGATTTTTGTTATCATCCCCAACCCGTATCAAATATACAACCTTTCTGTCACATATACAACAGATAGGCAGTAAAAAGGAACGGACGGGTGGCCTGCGATTGTCTGTCTGCATCTACTGTCTGAATGTGGCCGTGGATCCCGTCCGTGTGACTTTATGGCAAAATTGTACATCTTTTTAAGGTTAAGCTTGTACTGAATTTGCCATAATGTTTTCGCGCTCTTCCTCTATTGCGTTGGCAATCAGAGCGTTTATCTCTTCATAAGCTCCCACTAACTCCTCGCGCTCCTCCCGGGGGTGCGAATGAAATGTGTCGGAAGCAACATATTCATGGAACATCTCTTGCATTAATTTGCCATAAAGGCCAGTGTTGTCTCTCAGAATGGGTTTAAGGGACATGATGAAACAGTTTAGCGGTGTTTGTTTTCAGGTTTTATCGGCATCCCTCACCTCCTTCCGTCTTTCCATCCAAAACCGACCATTCGCCCGTACCCGATGATATCCATGTCCTCACAGGCGGAGGACAATCACATCTTAAATCAAACGGACTATGTACCGCCCCACATCTCGGACATATCCATCCGTACATTGCCGGAGGCGTTTTTTCTCTGTAACTTTCTGCCCAACATTCCATACACAACCCGTCTATGGTTGTCGTTACCATTTCTTTACCACACTTCTCGCAGTTCATTTTGCGCCTCCTTCCGTCTTTTGTGAGTTGTTCGGTTTTTCCGAACAGGTCAGGCGGGAGCGAAGCCACTCTAAAGCATCACAAAACACGCCATAATAAGTTGAATCTATGATTATACCTATTCTTCCATCTTTTGTGTCACGTTGCGCCGCTTGTTCTGCCTGCTTATTTATCTCTTCCTCGCTCGGCATCCTCTCGGCTATCCGCTTCTCCACCTCCTGATTGATGAGAGGTTCAATCATATCAATAATTGCATTCATGGACTTATACCGTGAACGTACTTTCATTTCGTCGAATAAATTGCGTAGCTTCTCTTTCATCTCTCAATTCCATTTAAATGTATCTCCAAATGCTTTCATAAGCCACCACAACAGGGCAACCAGCCCCACCACCACAACACTCAAAATAATTATCGCTGCTTTCATCTCTCGATTGATTTAGGACTTAGTAACTTAACTTCGGTTATTAGTTTTCAATTACATCTACCATGCATGGATCAAAACTGTCGTAATTATCTCCGCAGGTTTTGCAGATACAATCCTTGCCCCAATCATCATTATAAACAATGCGGGTGTTTACCGCATGGCATATCCACATATCCTCACCGGCAACCTCATAGTTCATGGAGGCTTTGCCGCACTTGCATTTTTCTGTGTGTTTCATTTCGTATCGGTGTTTTTATTTTCTATCCCTGGTTTTATATGTTAACCTTTAGTGTACATATAACATAGTTATAAAACATAAAAATTATTTCTTTACCCCAACATTAACCATATCAGGTAAATCTTTACCATTTCCATATTTCAACAACTCAAAATATTTTTCATCACCCATTACACCATCAATAGTCCATTCAGTTTTTACACCATTTTCATAGATTGGTATTGAATATTTTTCGTTGTTTTTTACTTCTTCGTTTTCCATAATTTTTACGATTTTATAACAAGGTGTAAATGTAATGATTTAATCGTATTTAATCAACCTTGTCTGTTAATAATTATATTCATTTCTTTTAATAAAGTTTGGTGACAATCGCTACATATACACCCAACCGTTAGGTGCAATATTAAAAAAGAAGCGGTTCAGCTATTCCGACACGTTGTTCTATAATCTGACAATACTCTGAACTTATTTCGCTACCAATCCAATTGCGTTTATTTACTATTGCCATTTTTGCAGTTGTTCCACTTCCCATAAAAGGGTCATAAACTATATCGTTTTCGTTTGACCAGCTCAATATATGGTCGTTCGCTAATTGTTCAGGAAATACAGCAGGATGCCCTGTTAAATTACCTCCAACAGCAAAACTCCAAACATTGCTTGCATCTTTTGTATCTCTGCCTTTTTCTTTTACTTTGCGTTTCAATGTTCCGTTTTTTTGTCTGTAAGCAACCTTTTCTTCTTTATTCCTTGCCTTATCTTTTTGTATAGGATTAAACGTTTTTGGTTTACCCTTTGAAAAAACAAACATATATTCAAATTGATTTGCATATCTTCTTAGTGTCGGATATGCTGGAGCGTAGTTTTCTTTATAGTATATCATTGTATCTAAAAGTTTAAAACCACATTTTTCAACAAAATATAAAGCTTGCTTAAATGATGTCATGCTCTCACAAAATCCTGCAGTCGAATCGCCTACAACCCAAACAACAACACCACCTATTTTTGTAACTCTAAATAATTCTTTTGCAATTTCTTCAAAAGGAAAAGAATATCCATTGTAATCCCTTAATCCGTCATACGGAGGCGATGTTACAGTCAAATCAATAAAGTTATCTGGCATTCGTGCCATTGTTTCTAAATTACTTTCGTTGTAAATCTTGTTTATTTCCATTGTTTTTTGAATTTCAAGAATAAGAAAAGAAAAATACTGCACCTAACAATGTGTAATGTGCCATGAAATACACGGCACATACACCGTCGTTAGCACCAATACTACGGAAGTGCTTCGATTAAAATGTTATATAACTTCTAATAATACCTTGTTTATTAAAATCTGTATCATCCATTATAATACCATCATATCCGTTATTTTTTGCATACTCTATTATACTAATTCTTTGTTTATCGTTTAACTCAAAAGGAAAATTATATACATTTGGTACATATAATTCACCAAATATATCTACCAATATTTCATATAATTTACCTTCCCCAATTTGACTTTTAATCAAAACTAATGGATTATTAAAAGATATATTTTTTTTGTATATTTTATTGTTTCCATGTAATTGTTTTGCATAATCTTTAGCTACCAATTCTGAATCAGTATAAAATGTTGCATTAAAATGATTACTTCCTATTTCAGAACCACCTCTATATACAGTTTTCGTAATCTTATTTTCGTTAAGATATTCTCTAATAGTCGTTGCAATAATTTTTCTCAATTCCATCTGTTTTTTTTATTTATATATAAATATTAGAAAATTAAATTTACACCAAATAAACAGTACTGGTGCTAACACCGTGTATAAAACATAGCCAATTAAGGTTTGATAGTTTATATCAAGTGTTCTGCATGGCTACGTTTCATACACGCAGCCGTTAGTGGCAAGGCTAACCCAACACACCAACTAACCAAATTGGACAAAATATTAACCAGTACAAAAATCGTTTTTGCAAGCTAACAGCTAAATTGTCTTTACCAATCTTTTTGCAATCATTCCTCCATATAAAATAGAATGGTATAAAAAGAACGATTTGCAATAATACACATATCAATATTTTATTCATTTTGTTTGAATTTGTAGAAAGCCCAGCCACTAACAGCGTGTATAAAAAATGGCGGATTTCTCGGTTAATTTAAAGTTTTTTAATTCTAATTAAGTTCTGCGTTTGTTGAAAGTTTCGGTTTCAAATTCCACCACTTCTTATACACGCAAAACGTTATCGGCAACCTTAAAGATGAGCATCTTCGTCTATTTGAATTACCGAATTACCATCAACTAAATGAACTTCTTCTTTCTTTAAAGCCATTTCGTTACCCGAATCGTAAGTTCTTTCTAAAAAAC
>ERZ1026792.157-NODE-157-length-73182-cov-8.973554_pt1 | contig 73182 bp, 61 predicted proteins | sample MGYA00520884_ERZ1026792 | MGnify/ENA primary metagenome ERZ1026792 (study PRJEB33270, sample SAMEA104284473) | anaerobic digester metagenome | biome: Anaerobic digester microbiome; feature: mesophilic sludge digester; material: Anaerobic digester biomass | place...
CCAGCTCCTCGCCCAGGTCGGGCCGCAGCGTCGTCAGCCTCCCCACCAGCTCGGCGAACATCGCCTCGATCCGACGTCGCTGCGCAACCACGCTGGCCACGAAGCGCGACATCGCCCACGGGCTCGGTACCGCCGCCGACCCCTGCCCCGGATCGAAGCCGCAGATCTGCCGCAGCTCGGCGTTGCGCCCGAGCTCCCGCAGCAGTGAGGCCACGCTCGGGTGCTGCATGACGATCCCGGCCAGCACCGCGTTCCACATCGCTCGCACCGGGTACCTGTCGCGACCGTGGCCCCGGCGTGCCTCGAGGGCGCACACCAGCGCCTCGTCCGGGATGGCGGCCAGCAGCATGGCGAAACGGTCGAGGTCCGAGGAGCGCTCGACATCGGTCCAGGAGAACAGGTATGGGCGTAGAATGGTGGCCACGGCGGCTCCTTTGCGGAGGTCAATTTCAGCGAGTCGATTCTACCGCACTGTGGGCCGCTGTTCTACTATCTCGTCTACTTTGTGGACTCAGCGACAACACAACCATAGCAACTATGCGACTAAATCTCCGCGTCATCACAGTGGGGTGAAATCACGCCCTCACACGCCTCAGCCCCTCCCCAACTCAGGTCCTACCAACCCTCCGTGGGGTGACTCCGCACCGCCCCCTCCGTAAACCCCAAGTACTTCAACACCCCCGGACAGCGCTACGACCTCATGGATCTGCCGATCGACGAGCTCAGAGTCGACACACGTTCACGCAGTGCGACAGGAGTCAGCTCTGGCCACCCAAGGAGGCTCTGATGCGAGGTCATGCCCCGCTCCACTGTTGGATCGTCGTCGCTGCGTGCGCGGCCCTGAGCGCCCCGGCGGCGTCCGCCGGCTTTTCCGGCACCGACGTGTTCCTGCCGTCGGTGGGGGCGAAGCCGGGCACGTCGCCGGCCGTCTGGTACACGACCGTCTACGTCCACAACCCCAACCCCACGGCGGCCAACGTCACCTTCTACCTGCTGGAACGCCAGGCCAACCCCACGCCGGTCTCGTTCACCGACACCGTCCAGCCCGGCGACACGGCAAAGTACGACAACGCCGTCCAGCTCATGTTCGGCAAGCAGACGTTCGGCGCCATCCGCGTCACCTCCAACGTCAAGGTGCTCGCCGGCTCCCGCATCTACTCCCAGTCTGGCGACCTCAAGGACTCGGTCGGCCAGTACTTCGCCGGCACCCCGGCCTCGTTCGCGATCGGCTCGGGGCAGGCCACCGAGCTGCTGGGGGTGTACGGGACGCTACCTTCGTCGGCCTCGACGTTCCGCTACAACTACGGGTTCGTCGAGACGACCGGTACCGGCACCTGCCAGGTCAAGGTGACGGTGAAGGACCCGACCGGCGCCGAGCTGGCCTCCAAGACCTACACGCTGCACCAGTGGGAGCAGATGCAGAAGGGCTTCTCGAGCGAGTTCCCCTCGCTCTCGACCCCCAACGCCCGGCTCACCGTCCAGGTGCTCTCCGGGACCGGCAAGGTCATCGCCTTCGGCTCCGGCGTCGCCAACGGCTCCCAGGACCCGGCGACGTTCGAGATGGCGTTCCGGGACGAGCTGCTGGCGGAGAACAGCTCGGGCGGCGGCGGGGACATCACGGCGGTCAATGCCGGGGCCGGGCTCACCGGCGGTGGCACGAGCGGCGATGTCACGCTCGCGGTGGCGGCGGGCGGCATCGCCAACGGAATGCTGGCCACCAACGCCGTGACCACCGACAAGATCGCCGACGGCACGGTGGGCACGGCAGACCTCGCGAACGGAGCCGTCACCACGGCCAAGGTGGCGACGAGCGGCGGAACCACCGGGCAGGTGCTGACCGTGACGGCCTCAGGCGCGGCGTGGCAGGCCGCCTCGGGCTCAGGCGGCGACATCACCGGCGTGACGGCGGGCGAGGGCCTCACCGGCGGTGGCACGAGCGGTGACGTCACCCTGTCCGTGCGGGATGCCGGCATCAAGAACATCATGCTGGCTCCCGGCTCTGTGACCGCCAACACGATCGCCGGCGGGGTCGTGAACGCCACGCACCTCGGCCCCGGCGCGGTCACCCAGGCCAAGATCGCGGCCTCAGGGACGGCGGCCGCTGGCAAGGTGCTCGGCACCGACGGTTCCTCCCTCGTCTGGCAGACGGACGCGACGGGTGGAATGACCTTGCCGTACTCTGGATCGGTCAGCTCGTCCCAGGCCGGCCTCCTGGTCACGAATACCGGCAGCGGCATGGGACTCAAGGGCACCGGCACGACCGCTGAGGGCGTGTGGGGCGAGAGCAGCTCGGGAAGGGGCATCACCGGGTCGTCGACAAACGGTGTGGGGATCTTCGGCTACAGCGCGACCAAGGCAGGAATCCAGGGCTACAGCGGAGGCGGCTACGGGGTGATAGGCGAGACGACGAGCAGCTCCTTTGCCGGCGTGTTCGGGCAGAGCGCCACAAGTATCGGGGTATCCGGATCCAGCACCAGCGGCAAGGGCGTCATGGCCGTCAGCGGCACCGGCAAGGGCCTGCACGCCAGCTCCAACAGCGGCACCGGGGCGCTCGGCGAGAGCACGAGCGGCATCGGCGTCAACGGCACGAGCAGCAGCAAGGCCGGCGTCGAGGGCGAGAGCGAGACGAACATCGGCGTGCGCGGGGTTGCCCACGGATCGGGTGCCGGGGTGCAGGGCTACAACACGTCGACCGGCCCCATCATCGACGGGTGGAACGCGAGCTCGACACGGGTCTTCCGCGTCGACCAGACCGGCAAGGTGTTCGCCAACGGCGGGTACGCGACCGGAGGCGCCGACTTCGCCGAGCTGCTGCCGGCGCGCGACGGCCTCGAGCCCGGCGACGTGCTGGCGGTCACGGCCGACGGCACCCTGGCCCGCAGCACCGTGGCCTACCAGCCAAGCGTGGTGGGCGTCTACTCGACGCAGCCCGGCTTCCTGGGCGGCAACGCGGAAGCCGAGAGCGGCGCGGGCAAGGTGCCGCTGGCGGTGGTCGGCGTGGTGCCGGTGAAGGCCTCGGCGGAGAACGGCGCGATCCGCCCCGGCGACCTGCTCGTCGCCTCCTCGACCGCCGGGCACGCAATGCGAGCCGGGAGCCGCACCCCGGCAGGGGCGGTGCTGGGCAAGGCACTCACCGGCCTCGCGGATGGCACCGGGACCGTGACGCTGCTCGTGATGGTGCGCTGAGGCGGCCCGCTCCCGCCCCAACCAGGACCGCGGCGAGGCCGTAAACAGCGGCAGAAAGCCACGCGTGCCAGCGGTCCTGATCACCGGCGCCCGAAGAGGGTTCAGGCGAGCGCTGGTCGACGAGTGTCTCGCTCGCGGATGGGACGCCCTCCCACTCGTGCGCGTGCCATGACCTCATGAGGGGAGGGCTGATCGAACGGTGAGCACGCGTCCTCGCTACCGGCGTCGGGGATGCACGAGGCCGCCCTGGTGGTCGAGGTGCGGTCGCTCTCCCGTGGGGGCGGTGGGCCGTTTCCCGGACCGGTTCCGCTGCGCGGATTCGCCGCCGGAGGCGCAGACGGCGCAGCCGACTCAATCGTTGAGGAGGATGCTGCAGCAGGTGAGGGCGCCCTCGGCCTTGGCGAGCTCGGACATGTCGAGGCGCACGAGCAACAGGCCTGCCTTTGCCAGCCGCGCTGCGGTCCGCGGGTAGGCCGCGGCGACCAGGGCCGCGCCGTCCACCATCAGGGTGTTGGCCGCCGAGGGCTCCGCTGGGTCCACATCGATCGTCTCGAGCTCCGCGAACGTCGAGGAATCGACCCACGCCCGGTTGAGGAGCACCGTGTCCGGTGCGACCTGCGTCACCGCCGACTTGAGGTGGAGGCAGCCCTCCACCGCCACCACCGTGACGGTGTACCCGAACGGCGCGAGGGCGCCACGGAGCTGGGCCACGCCATCCTCGTTGGTCCGGCCGGTGAGGCCGACGAACACCCGCCGGCCGACGCGCAGCACGTCGCCGCCATCGAGGGTGCCCGGCGCCTCGATCCGCACCAGGGGCCGACGCTGTGCCAGCACTTCCGCCACCGCCGCGGTCTCGGCCCGCCGCGACACCGCGCCCGGACGCGTGATGACCGCGAGCTCGTCGACCACGACCGCCGTGTCCTCGACGAAGACGCAGTCCGGAAGGTCGGCCTCCGCCGGCAGGGAGAGCACCTCGTACCCGAGCACCTCGAGGGTGTGCTCGTAGCGCCGGTGCTGCGCCAGGGCCCGCTCGACGTCGATCGCCTCCCTCTCGAGGTGCGTCAGCTCGCAGCGGGTGATGGAGGGGCTGAGCTGGCGGGTGATGGCGACCGGCATCGTGACCTCTCGTGCTCGATCATACGTGGCGATCACGTGAGCGCCCGTGACCAGGGTCACGACCGGCGACCAAAGCATTTGACGACTAATAGTAGACATATGACTTCGAATAGTCTACATTGATCTCGATGCTCGAGCTCCTCCTGCCGAACGCCCGCATCCGAGTTCTCTCGCTGCTCCTGGGCGAGCCCGCCAACACGTTCTACCTGCGGGAGATCGCCCGACTCTGCGGCCTCCCGGTGCGGGCTGTGCAGCGCGAGGTGGCGCTGTACGAAGCGATGGGGCTGTGCGAGCGCCAGCCCCGCGGCAAGCAGGTCTTCTTCCGGGTCCGCACCGACTACCCGCTCTTTGGTGAGCTGCGCGCCCTTGTGCTCAAGGGCTCGAGGCCGGCTGAGACCCCCTCCCCAACGCGTGTCGCCCCAACTCCTCCGACAGTGCCGCCGCGGCGGTCGAATCCCCAGCGGCCGGCTGCCACCAAACCCGACTCGTGGCGTGTCTGGTGACCGCCCGACGACCGACACCCGCGGGCGCCTCCGGACGGGGGCACGCGCGCGGTACGCCGGGTTCACCGTTGGGTGCTGGCCCCCTGCACGAAGCTCACCGCCTCATCGCGGTCCCAGAAAACGGGGAAGATGGTGTCGAGGCGCGTGAGCTTGAGCAGCGATTCCATGCGGTGGTGAGGTCGGAACAACGCGACGCGCCGGTTGGCGCGTGTGAACTTCTGAAGATAGCCCACGAGCTCGCCGATGCCGGTCGAGTCAAGATAATCGATGTGCGCGAAGTCGATGACCACCCCACCCCGGGTGCTCTCGAAGATGTTCCCCAACTCACTGGCGAACTGCTGTGCAGACTCGCCGAGGCGCACCGTACCCTCGACCTCCAGCACCGTCACACCAGCCTCATCGAACCGACGCATCTGCATGGCAAACCCCCGCTCCGTATCGTTGCTATCCTAGCTCGCCACGGTGACATCCGCCAGAGCCACCAGCGCTCCGGCCCTGGTCGCCCGGCACCGGTACCGGCGCAGCTCCCCCAGCGCCCCCAGAGGCCGCACCACCACCTCGAGCCTGTCACCCGCCGTCACCGGTTGATGAACAGCCACGTTGTGCAGGCCGGCCAAGCGCAGGCGCTCGAAGCGCTGCGGTGGGTCGATAAGTAGGATCGACTGGGCCAAGGCTTCTACCACCAAGGTCAGCGGCCACGGCTCCGTGCGACGCAGGAAGCCATCGGCCGTTCCGAGAACCAGCACCGCCTTCTGGTCCCCGCACTGCTGGGCTCGCTCGATCAGCCTAAACGGAAAGGCGTGCGCAACGAACGGGACCTCAGTCACCGACTCCCTGCGACCTCAGAAACTCGACCATGGCGTCGACCGATCGGAAGGCCTGCGTGCCAGTGCCCTCGTCCTTGATCTTCACCCCGAACGCTTTGTCGATTCCAACCACGAGGGTCAGCGCGTCGATGGAGTCCAGACCCAGCCCCTCGCCGAACAGCGGGACGTCGTCGCCGATGTCCTCGGGGCGCATGTCCTCGAGCTTCAACTCTTCGATGATCATCTTCTTGACGCGATCGTGCAGCACGGACTTGCTCATTGGGCCTGACTCCCTCCCTCGTCGCCGAGAGTATAGCCGATCCCCCCACCCGCCCCGTCGGTGGTCGAGGGTCGAAGGTCGAAGGCATGCCTGGGGGCTGCATGGCGAGCCAGCAGGCCATACCCCTGGCAAGCCAACCGTGCCCGAGCGCCGAGGCGGGCGGGTCCGTATTCGACCTTCGACGTTCGACCGGAGTGGTGGAGGGAGGGCTACTCCAGCGTCGCCTCGACGGCGGCGAGCTCGGCGAGAAAACGCGGGTCCTCGCGCCAGCCGGCGTGCACCGTGACCCGGAGGTCGAGGTACACACGGGCACCGAGGAGCTTCTCGATCTGCCTGCGCGCTGCGGTGCCGATCGCCTTGATCGTCGCTCCGCGCGCCCCCACGAGGATCCCCTTCTGGCTCTCGCGCTCCACCACGAGGTCGGCGAACAGCCGCAGGAGCGGCCCCTTCGCGGCCTCCTGCTCCTCGAAGTGCCGCAGGTGCACGGCGGTCTGGAACGGCAGCTCGTCGCTCACTCGCGCCAGCATGGCCTCGCGGATCAGCTCGGCGACGAAAAAGCGCTCGCTTTGCGTGGTGCCGAGCTCGGGGTCGAGCCACGGCTCACCTTCCGGGAGGCAGTTGAACAGCGCGCCCTCAAGCTCGGCGACTCCGGCGCCGGTGCGTGCCGAGACCGGGCACACGGCGGCGTACCCGTGGCGCTGGGCGTAAAAGGCGGTACGCTGCTCGAGGTGCCGGCGGGCGTGGGCGAGGTCGACCTTGTTGGGAACCAGAACTGCCGGCGCCTCGAGCCCCTCGAGCAGCTCCAGGACGAACTGCTCCCCGGCCCCGGGCGCTTGGGCGGCGTCGAAAACCTGCACCACCACGTCCACCTCGGCGAGCGTCTCCCGCACGACGTGCATCATCTGAGCGTTGAGGCGATGCAGTGGCTTGTGCACTCCCGGCAGATCGAACAGCACCATTTGCCCGCGTGGCTTCGTGAGCACGCCGGTAATGCGGTGACGGGTCGTCTGCGGCTGGCGTGAGACGATTGCCACCTTCTGCCCCATCAGGGCGTTGACGAGCGTGCTCTTCCCCGCGTTGGGTCGCCCGAGCAGCGCCACCGTGCCGGCGCGCGTCATGGCTCGGGCTCGTCCACCCGCCGCAGCCGCACCCGGCGGAGCCGCCGCCGATCGAGCTCCACGACCTCGAGATCAACGTCGTGCCAGCGCACCTTTTCGCCGAGCTTCGGGAGGTGGCCGAGGCGGTCGAGCACCAGGCCGGCCACGGAGTCGAACCCTGCCTCCCCGACCTCGACCCCGAAAAGCTCCTCGAGCACCTCCACGTGTGCACTCCCCGCGACCAGGAACGATCCGTCGGCTTGCGGCTCCACTTCGGGCGCCTCGCGCTGGTGCTCGTCCTGGATCTCGCCGACGATTTCCTCGAGCACGTCCTCGAGCGTTACGATGCCGGATGTCCCACCGTACTCGTCGACCACCACGGCGAGCTGTTGACGCGTCGTTTGGAACTCCCGGAGCAGCTCACGCAGCTCCTTGGTCTCGGGCACCATCAGCACCGGCCGCAGCAGGTCGCCGGCGCTCGGTCGGGCACCCGCGACCGTGGCCTTCAAGACATCCTTGACGTGGACCACGCCCTCGATTCGGTCGAGCGTCTCGCGAAAGACCGGCAAGCGGGTGAATAACGTATCGGCGAATGTCCGCTGCAGGAGCTCGAACTCGGTTCCGTCCGGAACCGCAATTACGTCAGTTCGCGGGGTCATGATCTGCCGCACGATGGTCTCCGAAAGGTCGACGATCGAGGCGATGAGCTCGGCATCCTCGCGCTCGAGGATGCCGGCTTCCTCACCGGCGCCGATGAAGGCCTGGACCTCGTGATCGTCCACCTCCTCCTCGTCTTGGGTCGGCGTCTCCTCCTCGGGGTCGCTCCGGGCCAGCAGCACCAGAAGCGGTGTCCCGGGCCGTAACGCCCCGAGCTGGACGAGTGCGATCATCTCGGAGCGCGCACCGCGCGCGGTCAACACTGCGATACCGACGGCGAGCAGGAAACCCGACACGCCGACCACCAGCACCAGCCACAGATCTCCCCCACTCAGTTGGCAGGCGCGCGCCACGGCGACGAAAAACAGGGCAAGCACGAGGCTCGTCAGGATGAGCAGGAAGAGGATCAGGTTGGCGTACGACTCCGCTCGTCGCGGATACCCAGGCAGCAGGTTGCGCCGCTGCGCCAGCAGCCCCCCGACGTGGATCGCACCCAACCGGACGATCGCCGTGGTCCCGGTGAGCAGCAGCGTCACCGGCGCCCAGAGCACGCACGCCACGAGCGCCGCCGTGAAGGGGTTGGACCACCACTGCACGAGGTGCTCCATCATTGCAGCAGCTCCCGCCAAAGACGCCGCTCGAGGGCCTCCATCTCGCCGTGATCGGTCTCGTGGTCGTAGCCACAGAGGTGGACCACGGCATGCAGCAGCAGCGTCTCGAGCTCGCGTACCACGGAGACGCCACGTTCGGCCGCCTGTCGCGCCGCGCTCTCGAGCGAGATCGCCACGTCACCGAGGTAAAGGTAGCCCTCCGGCAGGCGGTCTCCGCTGGGGAACGCCAGCACGTCGGTCGGGGTGTCCTTGCCCCGCCACCGCCGGTTGAGGGTGCGAACCGTCGCGTCGTCGGTGACCAGCACCCCCACCTCGACGCCGTCCCTCCCGAGCCGCCGCAGGGCGGTCAAGCCAAGCGCCCGGAGCGCGGGCGTGAGGCGACCCGAGGCCCGGCGCCGCCACTCGAACGTGACGCGGTTGGAGTCAGCCACGACGCCTCCGGTTGAAGTCGAACCCGGGGTAGTCGATCCGGTGGTGGAAGACGTTGGTCAGCACCCAGTAGAACTCGGCCCCGATCTTCTCGACGTCCCTGAGGGTCAGCTCGCACTCGTCGAGCTGCCCGTCCTCGAGCACGTTCTTGATCACCTGATCGATCATCGCTTGAATCTTCCCGGGTGTGGGGTCATGCAGCGTGCGGCTCGCCGCCTCGACCGCGTCCGCCAGCAGCAGGATCCCCATTTCTTTCGATATCGGCCGCGGTCCTGGGTAGCGGAACTCATCTTCCGGGACCGCTCCGCTATCGCCATTCGCCCGCTCTTTGGCACGCGAGTAGAAGAAATGAATGAGCTTGGTGCCGTGGTGGGTGGCGATGGCGTCCCGGATCGGCTCCGGAAGCCGATACTGCCGGGCCAGCTCGAGCCCTGCCTTGACATGGTTGGAGACCACCAGCGCCGACATCCACGGGGTGAGGTTGTCGTGCGGGTTTTCGCCTCGCTGGTTCTCGACGAAGTACTCCGGCTTCACGAGCTTGCCGATGTCGTGGTAGTAGCAGCAGACACGGGCGAGGAGCGGGTTGGCGCCGATGGCTTCCGCGGCTTCCTCCGCGAGGTTGGCCATCGCCAGCGAGTGCTGGAACGTCCCCGGCGCCTCGACCGACAGCCGCTTGAGCAGCGGGAGGTTGGGGTTCGACAGCTCGAGCAGCCGGATGTCCGTGACCGTACCCGTCAAGGCCTCCAGCAACGGCAGGAGGAAGCTCGCTAGGATCGCTGCGACGAGGCCACCGAACCCGCCGGCGACCATCTGCACCGCCAGCACCTCGGGAGCTGGCGGCTTGCCTTGCCAGAGCGCCAGCCCCAGGACGACCAGAACGTTGACGCCGGCCACCAGGGCGCCGACCCGCGCCAGCACGTACCGGTCCCGCAAGCGCTGGGCGGCGAACACCGCAGACATGCCGGAGGTCATGGCAAACACCGCGAGCCCGGCATCACCCCCGACCATGAGCGAGGTCTGGAGCGCCTGCACGGCCGCGAACAGCATGCCGAACGGCAGCCCGAACATGAGGCCGGCGAGGATCGGTCCGGTCGCGTGCGGCAGCGCCGGCAGGTAAAGCTCGACGTGTCCGAAGGGATGGCGCATCACGGCGCCCGCCACCCCGCCGGCCAGGAAGGCGAAGCCACGCGTCAGCAGCAGGAGCACCACGGTCAGCACCGTGATCGCGCCGAAACGGACCAACGCCTCGTCTGGGGAAGGCGCCTGTCGGAGTGAGAAAAACAACCACGCCGCCGCCAACAGGAGGTTGAGCAGCAACACCCCCATCAGCGGCAACACCACGCGCGACGGCGAGTTGCGCTCGGACAGCGCCGCCAGCACCCGGGCCACCTGCGACGAGACCTCGTCTCCCCGCCGCACCAGCACGCGGCCTTGGGGCAGACGGATCGAAACCTCCTGCACGCTCTCGGCCGCCCGCAGCCGCCGCGCGAGCGTCTCGGTGCGGTCGAACGTCACGTTGGGGCGCAGCACGCGAGCCAGGAACGAAGCCAGTGGCGCCCGCCAGTTGCGCGCCACCGAGGGCTCGTCTGCGAGCTTCTGCTCCACCGTCTCGGCAAGACCACCACCCCCGTCGATGAAGCGGAACACGTCGAGCTCGACCCGCTCCTCACCGCTTCTCGCGTCGCGCAGCGTGATCCCCTTCTCGGCCACCCGCAGCAGCTCCGCCCGGTCGCCGACGATCCCCTGCCGGTATAGCCGCTGCGCGGTCTCGGCGAGCACCCCCAGGAGCTCTTCCGAGAAGTGCAGGGCGCGCAGCGCCTCCGCCTCGCGCGGCGGGATCACGAGGTCGGACGCCTCCCCCAGGCGTCGCGCCAGCTCGGCGGCTACACCTTGCGGCTGCCGCCGCCCCTCATCGAACACACGCTGTAGCTTCTCGCCGGCGCCGGTTTGCAGCCCGCCGTCGAAAACGTAGACCGGCAGCACCTCGAGGCTGGCCCGTCTCCGGCTCTCCTCGGTCGCCTCCGGGTCCGGCAGCACCACGTCCCGCTCCACCACAACGTCCGTGACAGCCACCTCGCCGGCGGTCAGGACGGGGTAACGGCTCGAGCGCGCCGGCGTGATGAGCAGGCCGCACCCGACCACGAACACGACCAGCCACGCCCAGCGGTGTGAGAGCACCCGGCGCCGGAGCTGAACGAACTCGCCGCGGCGTACCGCCAGCCGTGCTGCCAGCCCCGAGGTCTTCTTGCCTGCCTTCGGCTTCACCGCTCGCTCCGATTCCGTCGCGCCTCGAACTGCTCGTACGCGTCCACCACCCGCTGCACGAGCCGATGACGCACCACGTCCTCCTTCGAGAAGTCGAAGAAGACGATCCCCGGCATCCCGGAGAGGATCTCGCGGGACTGCACCAGCCCCGACACCTTCTCCTGAGGCAGGTCGATCTGGGTGACGTCGCCCGTGATCACCGCCTTGGAGTGGAACCCGAGGCGCGTAAGGAACATCTTCATCTGCTCGGGGGTCGTGTTCTGGGCCTCGTCGAGAAGGATGAAGGCGTCGTTGAGCGTGCGCCCGCGCATGAACGCGAGCGGCGCGACCTCGATCACGCCGCGCTCGAGGTGACGGGCCACCTTGTCGTAGCCCAGGATGTCGTACAGCGCGTCGTACACCGGCCGCAGGTACGGGTTGACCTTCTCGACCAGGTCGCCGGGCAGAAAGCCCAGCCGCTCGCCCGCCTCCACCGCCGGCCGCGTGAGCACGATGCGCTTGACACGGTGCTCGGCAAGCGCCGCCGCCGCCAGCGCCACCGCCAGGTACGTCTTGCCGGTGCCCGCTGGGCCGACGGCGAACACGATGTCGTCCTTGAGCACCGCCTGGATGAACAGGCGCTGCCGCAGGTTGCGTGGAACCAGCAGGCGCTTGAGGGAGTCCGGCAGCGTCGAGTCGCGGAAGAACGCCACCAGGTCGGCCGAGGGGTCCTCCTCGAGCACCCGGAACGCGGTGCGGAACTCCTCCTTGCCGACCTTGTAGCCGGACGCCACCAGCCGCCCGAGCTGCTCCAGGAGGTTGCCGGCCAGCGCCACGGCGCCGTCCTCGCCGTCCAGCACCACGACGTCACCGCGGGCCGCGAGCTTGACGCGCAGCCGCTCCGCCACGTAGCGGAGGTTCTCCTCGAGCGTGCCGGAAAGGGCCTCGAGGCTTCCAGCCGGGAGGGTGAGCGAGGTCATCGGGATCGCGTCATGCCGGTTGGCGCCTGCCCCGCCACACCACCTCGGCCGCCCCGGCCTGGTGATTGAGCCAGCGCGCGAGCACGAACAGGGTGTCCGAGAGGCGGTTGAGGAACGGGATCACCGAGGCGACGTCCTCGCCCTCGCGCTGGGCGCCGACCAGGCGGCGCTCCGCCCGCCGGCACACGGTGCGGGCCTGGTGGGCCAGGCACGCGCTGCGAGCACCTGCCGGCAGCACGAAGTTGCGGAGCGGAGCCAGATCTGCCTCCATGGCGTCGATCCATCCCTCGAGCCACCCGGGGTCGGCGACCCGCGCATCGAGTGGGTAGGCCCCCCGCGGGTCGGCGAGGTACGCCCCCAGCTCGAAGAGGATGTCCTGGATGCGCCCGAGCCGCGCGGTTGCCGGCTCTGGCAGGTCTTCGGCGAGGAGCAGGCCGAGAACGCTGTTGAGCTCGTCCACCGTGCCGTAAGCCTCGACGCGGGCAGCAGCCTTGGAAACCCGCGTGCCGTCGGCCAGCCCCGTCCCCCCGTCGTCACCCTTGCGGGTGTACACCTTCACGCCGATATCGTACCACCCCCAGCTCGTGATCGATGGTCGGTGATCGGCGGCCAAAGGCCGGCCCTCGCCTCCCCACGACGCGTCTCGTCACCGTCTCCGATCACCGGATCTCCGTGCACCGACCCCCGGGTGGGCGGGTGTGGGACTGGCCCTCGTCCAGGACCAAAACCGAGTCGAGGTCGAAGTCGAGGAGGGCAGCGGAGGAGGGGGTAGGGCGGCCATGCCGAGTGGGGGCGCGTAGGAGCGCTTTCGACTCTCGGCCGGGTGGGCGGTGGGCCGGCACGGCCGGGTCCAGGCAACAAGAAGGGGGGCCGAAGCCCCCCTTCTCGATTGCTGCGGAAAAGCCCGGCCTAGAAGTCGAAACGGACGCCGAGCTGGAAGGTGCGCGGGAAGTTCGTCACCTGCGTGGCCTTGCCAAAGCCAGGGTTCGGGGTCTGAGCGTTACCCCAGATCATGTTGCCACCCGCGATGGACCTGTTCGCGTTGTTGGTGCAGTTGAAGCAGTCGACCATGAGCGCCAGCTTGGTGGAGGCGATGTTGAACGCTTTCTGTATGCGGAGGTCGAGCGTCGACTGGTCGGGGAAGCGGAACGAGTTGCGCTTGAAGTGCTCGCCGTTGACCGTTGGGCGATCGTTGGTGAAGCCGTCGCCGTTGGCGTCGCTCTGGGTGGTCGCGGTAAAGGGCGCACCGGTGCTGTAGCGGTACGTCCCCGACAGGGAGATCCCCCACCACGGGGTGTTCCACACCGAGTTGAGGGCGAACTTCCACCGCTGGTCGCGCACCGAGTAACCCCACGAGTCGCGCAGGTTGTACACGTCCTCGACCTGGAACCCGGCGTAGTTGCGCTCGTTGGAGTCGTTGTCCTTGTCCTTCGAGTAGGTGACCGACAGGAAGCCGAAGAACCGCTCGGTGAAGCGGCGGTTGAGCACCATCGAAAGACCCCAATACTCGGAGCGGGCGTCGGACACGTACGCCGAGATACGGCCGTAGTAGGGGTTCGGGCGGGTCGAGTTGAACACCGGCATGCCGTTGACCGGGGAGAGCTTGATCGAGCCGTCCGGGTTGCGGGCATAGGCCAGGTTGTAGTCGGTCATGCGCTCGAGGTTGGTGGCCTCGGCCCAGGTCGCATCGAGGCTGATCGCGGTGTCCTTGAACAGCTCGCGCTCGAACCCGAGGGTGATGCGGTCGGTCTTGGGGTTCTTGAACTTCGGGTCCATCACGAAGACGCCGAGCCCGGTCGGGTTCGGAACCTTCGAGAAGTCGATCGTCGCCTTGGGGTCGAAGTTCTCGCCCCATCCCGGCATCAGAGCGCAGGGATTGGGCTTGAGCGAGCTGTTGCCGCAGGTGTACTGGGTACCCCGCAGACCGTTGGAGGTGTACAGCTGCGCGAACAGCAGCGCCGGGGTGCGGGACCAGAAGCGGCCGGCCGAGAAGCGCAGGACGGTCTTGCCGTCGCCCGGCGACCACGTGATGCCGAGGCGCGGCGACCACTGGTTCTTCTGGTCGGCGATCTTGCCGTTCAGGTTGTACGAGCCGTTGGCGTTGACGCTCCGGGGGTTGAGCACCGGGTCGTCGGGGTTGTCGAGGTTCTCCCACCGTAGCCCGAGCGTCGCCGTCAGGCTCGGGGTGATGAACCACTGGTCCTGAATGAACGCTGCGTACTCGATCTGCGACTGGTCGAACTGCCCGGCCTGATCGGCGGTGAGCCCGTTGAGGCCACCGTACTGATAGAACTGCCACCACTTGCCGGCCAAGAAATCGGCGACGTTGTTGAAACGGTAGACGCCGCGCCAGTTGCCCTTGAAGATCTGGTCCATGCCGGTGTCGTTGTAGTCGAACCCGGCCTTGAACACATGGTCGCCGATGAGGTACGTGAGCGTGTCAGCGATCGACTTGCGGTACTGGCTGGCGACGATCGGCAGGTACGAGACACCACCGTAGTAGTTGTTGCCGATGCGGATCTGGGCGTACTCGGTGGTCTCCGGTCGGTTCTTGCGCGGCGTGTCCTCGAGCTGGTACTGGGCGTTGAGGTCGTTGAGCAGCGAGTCGCCGAACATGCCGGAATAGGCGAACACGTACGTACGCGAGAACATCCCCTCGATGCCGTTGGAGTTCGAGGCGTTCGAGGAGCTGCTGTTGGTGCCGTTGACGCCCTCGTAGTCGGTGTAGTTGCCGCGCAGCGTGAAGCGATGCGAGGCGCTGGCCTGCAGGTCGAAGCGGCCGAAGAACACCCGGCCGTCCCTGGTCTGCACGAACTCGGGTCCCGACGCGAGCTGCGGATACTTGGCGGTGATCCCGGCGTCGATCAGCGCCGGGTTCACCCGGATGGTGGTGTCCTGGTCCTGCTGGTCGTAGGAGCTGAAAAAGAACAGCTTGTCCTTGACGATCGGACCACCCAGCGAGGCCCCGAACTGCGTCTTGTCCTGCTTGTTGACCTTCGTGCCGTCGCGGCGATCGGAGATCATGCTGTTTGGCTGGGTGTAGTAGAACGCCGAGCCCTTGAGCAGGTTGGTGCCGCTTTTCGTGATCACGTTCACGGTGCCGCCACCGGAGCGCCCGTACTCGGCCGAGGCGCCGTTGGTGATCACCGAGAACTCCTTGATCGACTCCTGGGAGATCGACAGCGGGGCGCGTCCCTCGGCGGTGCCGGAGGTGCCGCCGAAGAAGGCGTTGTTGTAGTCCACGCCGTCGACGGTAACCGAGGTGTTGATGCCGCGCTGGCCGGAGATCGTCAGGTAGCCGCGCTCGTTGCGGGTGCCGGTTTCGGGGGTGAGCAGCACGAGGTTGGTGAAATCACGGCCGAACGAGGGGAGCTGGTTGATCTGCTCGGTCTGCACCGTGGTCGCGGCGGCGGTGTTGGACACCTCCACCAACGGCACGTCGCTCGTGACCGTGATCGTCTCGGCCTGCGCCGCGAGCTGCAGGGTGAAGTCGATGGTTGGGGACTGCGAGACGAGCAAACGGATGTCGCTGCGACTCGAGGTCGCGAACCCCGGCATCTCGCAGCTCATCGTGTAGTTGCCGGTGGGCAGGTTGAGCAGCCGATAGAAGCCCCGCCCGTCCGTGACCGCGCGAATGACCAGGCCGGTGTCCTGGTTTCGAGCCTCGACGGTGGCACCGGGTAGCACGCCGCCGTCGGCATCCTTGACCGTGCCCGTCACCCTGGTGAGGGTGACGTCGGTCTGCGCCACCGCCGTTCCGGCCACGACCAGGGCCGCAATCAGCAGCGCCGTTAACTTCAAAGACTTAGTGGTATGTGCCATACGTATCCTCCTCCTTCACACGGGGCAAAGTTTACCAGAGACCAGCTTCTTCGGTACCCTCCCACGTCACCTGAACAAACGTCGGTCAAAAGCTCTGTACGGCCTACGGAGATCGGAAAATCGCGCCCCAGGCCTTGATATTTCGAACATCAACCACGCCGCAGCCTGGCGATGCGCTCCTCGAGCGGCGGGTGGGTGGCGAACAGGGCGAGCAGCCCCCCGCGTTTGCCGGACGAGATCTTGAACGTCGCCAGCGACGGGTGACCCTGCTCGACGAGCTGGGTCGAACGCAGCAAGCTCTCGAGCGCCCCGATCATCGACTCCCGCCCGGCCAGCCGCGCCCCGCCCGCGTCGGCGCGATACTCCCGCCAGCGGGAGAACGTCGCCACCACGATCGCGCCGAGAATCGAGAAAACGATCTCCAGCACCATGGTCAGCATGTACTGCAGGAAATAGCTCGGGCCCTCGTCGTCGGAACGGCGGAAGAACTGCGAAAGCACGAAAGCGAGCACCCGCGCCAGGAACATCACAAAGGCGTTGATCACACCCTGCAGCAGCGTCATCGTCACCATGTCGCCGTTGGCGATGTGGGTGATCTCGTGGCCGAGCACGCCCTCGATCGAACGGCGGTCCAGCCGCTGCAGCAGGCCGGTCGAGACCGCCACCAGGGCGCGCCGTTTGGTCGGACCGGTGGCGAAGGCGTTGACCTCGGGGCTCTGATAGATACCGACCTGCGGCATCGCCGGGAGACTCGCGGCACGGGCCAGGGTGTGGACCATATTCACCACCTCGCGCGCTCCCGGATCGGCCTGGTCGGCCTCGATGATCTGCACGCCCATCATCCACTTGGCCATCACCCGCGAGAGGGCGAGCGAAATGAACGCGCCGCCCATCCCCCAGATCAGACAAAAGACCGCCAGCGCCTTCAGGTCGATGCCCTGCGCCGACAGGTACGGCCGCACGCCGAGCACGCTCAACACCAGCGAGATCGTGATGACGATCAGGATGTTGACCACCACGAACAGAAAGACACGTTTCATCGAGGCCATGACCACCCTCCGCTGCCGATTGTATCGACGAAGCCGACCGACCGGCTATTCCCCACCCGAGGCCCCGGAAACTCGAGGCCGGCGAGCGGCTCCCCGGCCGCAGCTTCCCGCTTTGAGCTCACAGCTTCCGGCGCCCGGGTGGCAGGTGAAGGTAGCGTGCAACCACCCCATGCGATCTCACCTGCGAACCGCGAGCTGAAACCCGGAACCGTCTTCGTCCACTTCAGCGGGACATGCGGTCCAGGTAGCGCAAAGGCTCGCCGGCCAACAGGAGCCGTCGCAGCGCCTCCTTCTCCTCTTTGAGGGCGGCGTCGAGCGTCAGGCGCGGGTCGACGCGCGCCAGCCGCTTGATCGCCACCTGGGCGGCGAGCGAGCTCGTGGCCAGCTCCTCCCCCCACCGCCGGGCTTCGTGCACGTGGCGGCCCAACGCGACCCGTCGGTGGATGAGCCCGAGGCGGTACGCGCCCTCGGCGTCGACCGGGTCGCCCGACAGCAACATCGCCATGGCGGGTCCGAGACCGATGAGCCGTGGCAGCGCCCAGGTGCCACCACCCTCGGGCAGCAGGCCATAGTGCACGCACTCGGTGGCGAAGCGGGTACCGGCCGTGGCCACCCGGAGATCGCAGGCCAGGGAGAGGTCGAGGCCGAGGCCGAGCACGTACCCGTGGCAGGCCCCGATCGTCACCTTCGGCGCGGTGGCCAAAAGGGCGATCACCCGCTGCGTGATCTCGACCACCGGAAGCAGCGTCGTCATCGGGTCGTCACCCCCCGCCATCGCGCGCAGGAGCGCCGGGTCGAGACCCGAGCAGAATCCCTCGCCGGCACCGTGCAGCACCATGACGTGCACCTCTGGGTCCTGCACCGCCGCTTGCAACTGGGCCCACAGCGTCTCGACGGTGGGGAGATCGAGCGCGTTGCGCTGCGCAGGCCGGTTGAGCATCAAATCGACCACCTTGCCGTGCCGCTGAACCTGGACCAGGTCGGACATACTCGATGCCTCCCGCGATACTGCTCGCATTGTAGGCCCTCGCGCCCCCCTCGACCAGCCAAGGCGGTGGATGGCTGGCGGCGGAAGCGGAGGGAGGGTTGCGCGCCAGCCGCAACGGAGGGGACAATCCAGCCATGCTCGAAGATTCGATCAAAGCAGCGGCAAGGGCACTCTCCGGGGCTGGACAGGTGATGGCGTTCACCGGTGCCGGTGTGTCGGCCGAAAGCGGCGTGGCCACCTTCCGGGGGGCGGGCGGCCTGTGGGAAGGCCAACCGGTAGAGCAGGTCGCGACGCCCGAGGCGTTCCGGCGCGACCCCCTACGGGTCTGGCGGTTTTATGAGGCACGCCGTGTCCAGGCGTCCACCGTGCGCCCGAACCCGGCCCATGAGACCCTGGCTCGCTGGCAGCGCCGTTTTCCGGCCTTCTGCCTGGCCACCCAGAACGTGGACGGGCTGCACCAAGCCGCGGGTAGCCGTGAGGTGCTCGAGCTCCACGGCGGGCTGTGGCGGGTCCGTTGTACAGCCTGCGACCGGCAGCGCGAGGATCGCACCGTCCCGTTGCCCGAGCTTCCTCCCCGTTGCTCAGCCTGTGGGGCGATCGAACGCCCAGATATCGTGTGGTTCGGCGAGGTGTTGCCCACCGACATCCTCTCCGCCGCCGCCCAAGCTGCCGCCAAGGCCGAGGTCTTCGTGGTGGTCGGCACATCGGCCGTGGTCTACCCGGCGGCCGGTCTGGTCGAGATCGCCGCCAGTGCCGGCGCCACCATCATCGAGGTCAACCCCGCGGCGAGCGCGCTCGCACACCTGGCCGATATCGTCCTGCGCGGGCCGGCCGGCGAGCTGCTGCCGCGCATCGATGCGACACTCGAGGTGAGCTGATGCGCATCGCCGACCTCCCCCGCGAGCAACGACCGCGTGAGAAGCTCATCGCCCACGGCCCGGACGCGCTCTCGGACGGGGAGCTGGTGGCGATCCTCCTCGGCACGGGGATCCCGGGCTTGCCGGTCGTCGAGCTGGCCGACCGCTGGTTGGCCGAGGTGGGCGGGCTCGACCGCCTCGCGGCGCTCGACCTCGCCGCCGTCCTCAAGCGAAAAGGCATCGGCCCGGCCAAGGGCTGCGTGCTGGCGGCGGCACTCGAGCTCGGGCGCCGGCTCGCCAGGCAGCGGTTGCAACGTGCTGACCTACTCGACCGACCGGAGCTCATCGCCGATTGGCTGGCGCCCACCTATGCCGGCGAGCGGGTGGAGGTGTTCGGCTGTCTGACCCTCAACAGCCGCCATCACCTCGTGCGCTGCCACGAGCTCCATCGCGGCAGCCGGTCTCACGCCGACGTCGAGCCTTCGGAGGTGTTCCACAAGGCGATCCTGGACGGCTGCCACGCGTTGGTGGTGTGGCACAACCACCCGAGCGGGGACCCCACTCCATCCGATGACGATGTTCAGCTCACCAAGCGTCTAGCCGATGCCGGCCGGCTGCTACGCATCGCCGTGCTCGATCACCTGGTGATCGCCAGAGGTGCCTTCGTGTCGCTGCGCCAGCGCGGCCTCGGGTCACTTTGATCCCGGTCGGGTCTCAGGTCTGCTCGGTCGGGCGCATACCCGGTCGCGGGGTGCGGGGTGCCGTGCGCGGGGCGACGGGCGTCGGAACCTCCGGGATCACCCTGACTCGCTTGGCCACGAGAGCGTAGTCGATCGTCACGAGCTGCCCTTCTTTGAGATCCGACGCGATCTCCGTGCTCGGCGTGACCGCAACCTCCCACTGCTCGACGCCGATCGCGACCACGATCTTGGACTCGGTGGCCCGGACAACCCGCCCCTTGACCTCGCGGGTCTTGCTGCTAGGGATGTCGGCCTTGCAGCCGACTCCAAGCATCGTCCCGAGCACCAGCACCGCAATGCCGCAACCTGCTCTCATGCCAGCCCTCCCCCTTCGTGGACGGGATTGTACACGCTGGACGAATCGGCGATCAGTGATCGAGGTATCGCTCGCGGGTCCTGACCTCGAGGCCATCGGAGCGCATGACCACCACTCGCCGCCCCTGGCGCCTCTCGGGGCCTCGCTGAACTGCACAACACCTCCCAGTTTTGGGTTCTTGCGCGAGACGAGCCTGCCGCGCATGGGGATAAACCCGCGCCTGGGCGAGACCGGCTCGCCGACGCCCTAGGTGCGGTGGCGCTATGCTCGCGCCTGTGCTACAACCCCCCACCATCAGGGGCGGCGGCCATTCCGTGGTGAGGGAGAGGCCGGACTACCCGCCGGGGAGGGCGCCAGTGACCAGCACCTCGCTTGACCAACCCACCTTCCGCGTGCCGTTCGACACTCTCGAGCACTTCATGCGCGACGTCTTCATCGCCCTCGGCGTGCCGCCCGAGGACGCCGCTATCTGCGCCGAGGTGCTCATCACCGCCGACAAGCGCGGCATCGACTCGCACGGCGTCGGGCGCATGAAGCCGATCTACTACGACCGCATCAAGGACGGGATCCAGTTCCCCGTGACCCACTTCGAGATCCTCAAGGAGACCGAGACGACCGCCTTGATCGACGGCCACGACGGGATGGGCCATGCCATCGCCAGGCGCGCCAACCAGATGGCGATCGACAAGGCGCACCGCTACGGCATGGGCATGACCGCGGTGCGTAACTCGACGCACTACGGGATCGCCGGCTACTACGTGCTCGAGTGCTGCAAGGCCGGGATGATCGGCATCAGCGGCACCAACGCCCGGCCGTCGATCGCTCCCACCTTCGGGGTCGAGAACATGCTGGGAACCAACCCGCTGACCGTTGGCTGCCCGACCGACGAGGCGTTCCCGTTCATGCTCGACTGCGCGACCTCCGTCACCCAGCGCGGCAAGATCGAGGTCTACGCCCGAGTCGGCAAGGACCTGCCGCCCGGCTGGGTCATCGACCACGAAGGCCGGATGCGCACCGACGCCGCGGGCGTCCTCAAAGACCTCGTGGCGGGCACGGCAGCGCTCACGCCGCTGGGCGGCCTCGGTGAGGAGACAGCCGGTTACAAAGGGTACGGTTTCGCCACCTTCGTCGAGATCCTTTCAGCAGCGCTGCAGGACGGCCGCTACCTCAAGCAGCTCCTCGGCTTCGAGAACGGCAAGAAGGTCCCGTTCCACCTCGGGCACTTCTTCATTGCCATCGACATCGAGCACTTCTTGCCGCTCGAACGGTTCGTGCACACCGCTGGCGAGATCTGCCGGGCGCTGCGCGCCTCGGAGAAGGCGCCTGGCGCCGAGCGCATCTACACAGCGGGCGAAAAGGAGCACCTGTACTGGCTCGCCAACCGTGACCTCGGGGTTCCGGTCAACGCGAGCCTGCGCCGTGAGATCGACCTCATGCGCGCCGAGCAAGGCCTCGAGCAGTACCGATTCCCCTGGGACAGTTGACAGCGGGCACCAGTCGCGACGCACCGACTGCAGACTCCCGGTGGTTGCCGGCCAGGCCGGCCAGCACCAGCTCCTCGACACCGATGGGTGCCGTGGACACCGACGTCGAGGTGTCGAAATTCGCGACCGCACCACCCTCCCCCACGGGCCGGGTGGCGGGTGATCTTCGTCACCCGAGCCCGCTCCGCCTCCGAGAGATCGAGTGGCTGCGTCACCCTTGGACTGCGGCTCCGGCCCCGCTTCGAGACACGGTGACGGCAGCGAGCGGGACCGACTCGAGGTTGGATCTTGGCCGCCATCCTTCCTTTAGGTCGTCGCGGGGCTTACACTTTGATCCGGGTACGATCGGAGAGGAGGAGCACACCATGATCATGGAGCACGCCCAAAAACCGGTCCACCGGTTCTGGAGGTGTGTCACCGCTGTGCTGGGGCTGTCGATCGTCGGGCTGACCGCCGAAGCCCAGCAGAGCTGGACGAGGTTCGCCGGCAACCCACTGATCACCGAACGGGGGTCGTTCCAGCCCGAGGTGGTCGTCGTGGGCGGCACCTACCACATGTACTACACCGACCGCAGCGTCATCCCCGAGATCATCAGGCACCGCACGTCGGGCGACGGCATCGCCTGGGGTGCATCCGCCGTCGTCCTGCAGTCGGGTACAGCCGGCGCCTGGGACGACGACGGCGTCGTGTGCAGTGCCGTGCTGGTGGAGGGCGGTGTCTTCAAGATGTGGTACACCGGTCGCGGCACGACTGGGCCGGTGAACCAGATCGGCTACGCGACCTCCCCCGACGGTGTCACCTGGACCAAGCACCCGACACCGGTAATGAGCGTCGGCGGCGCCGGTGCGTGGGACTCGGCGCGGGTGCGCGAGGCCACGGTCGTGCATCTCGGCTCCACCTACCACATGTGGTACGGGGGGACTCAAAACCACCCGGTGTACCGGATCGGTTACGCGACCTCGCCCGACGGCCTGGTGTGGACGAAAAACCCCGCCAACCCGGTCCTGACCGTCGGCCCGGCCGGCGCTTGGGACGACGACACGGTGTACGCACCGCAGGTCGTGCACCACGGCGGCACGTTCCACATGTGGTACTCGGCCGGGGATGGGACGACACCCCGGAACTGGCAGATCGGCTATGCAACCTCGTGCGACCAGGACGGCGTCGTCTGGGTCAAGGACCCCGCCAATCCGGTGCTGGGGATCGGCGCTAACCCCTCGTGGGAGTGCGGGGACTCGGTCGACTTCAACTTCGTCTTGGACGACAACGGCGTCTGGACGATGTACTACTCGGGCTCCTCATCCCGCTGCGGTGGGGGCGACTACCAGATCGGCCGGGCCGTGCTTGCCGGGGAGCTCCCACCGGGCGCCGGCTGTCGGGCCGACCTCGCGCTCGACAAGTCGGTCGACGTCGCGACCCGTGTCGTCGGTCAAAACGTCGTCTTCACCGTCACCGTGACCAACCTCGGCGGCAACTGCGCCAGCGACGCGGTGGTCTCCGACCTTCTCCCGTCGGGGTTCACCTGGCTGAACGACGACTCCGCTGGGGCCTACAACCCGACCACCGGCCTCTGGACGATCCCCCTCCTCCTCCCAGGCTCGTCCGTTGCCCTGCACATTACCGCCACTGCGGTGTCGACCGGCACCTGGGTCAACACTGCCACCGTCACCTCGGCTGTACCCGACGACCCGGACACCGGCAACAACACCGACTCCGTCACCGTCACCGTTCAGCCCCCGCCCGAGTGGGCCATCCCGACGGCGTCACCGGCTGGCTTGGCCACCCTCGCCTGCCTGATGCTGTTGGCCGGCTTGCTGCGGATCACGCGCCGAATCTGAGGCGCCTGGCAATCGAAGCGTTCCCCAGCCTCGCACCGAGGTGCGGGGCTTTTCGTCTGTGCCGCGAGCTCGAGTCGCCGCACGGGCGTTGGCCGTGGGTCGCACCCCGGGGGCTTGCTCTCGGCTCGGGAACACACGTGCGGAAGGCGCACACGCGGTCGCGGCCAGCCCGCTGGCGATCCGGCTCGGCGCCAGGCACCACTGCGCTATCCTCCTTTCATGCTCGGATCGACGCTGGGCTCCGGCCGCCCCGGCGCCTTCGCGCTGGCCTCGGCGTTAGCGGCACAGATCGCCTTTTTCTTCGCCCTCACGCTGGTTCCCTTCGTCGGCCTCACCGCCGCCGCGGCCACCTCGTGGTTTCCGCCGTCGCTCGGTAACGCTCTCGCCGACGCCTTGGTCGAGGTCTTCCCGGCCGAGGCCGGGCTGCGCGACGCGGCGATCTCGGCGTTGCCCGAGGTGGCGCACCGCTCGGGGTGGCTGGCAGCTGCGGTGCTGATGGCCGCGTGGTCGTCGTTCGCGTTCATGGCGACGTGCGTACGGGCGATTCACGCGCTCACCGGCAGCTCCGACGCCGGCTGGCGGCACCGCGCCATGACCGTCGTCGGCTCGGTGCTCCTCGTGCTCGTGTGGATGGCGGCGCTGTTGGCCGCCGCCTTCTTGGTCTGCCTCGGGCCCGCACTGCTCGAAGCACTCGGCCGCGTGGCATCCGGCACCGATACGGCGCGTGCGCTCACGGTGCTGCGCCAGGTCGCGCTCGGAACCGTGCTCGTGCTCGCCATGCGGCTCACCTACGGTTTCGTCCCCGGATTGTCGCGCCGTGTCGGGAGGCTGTGGGCAGGCGCCACCTTCGCCACCCTCGGCTGGCTCGCCTCCTCGTGGGCGTTCGCCCGGCTGGTGCCGCTGCTCTGGCAGGGACGCGATTTCTACGGCGCCCTCGCGAGCTTCATGCTCTTCTTGCTGTGGGCGTACGCCAATGCCTGGCTGCTGTTGCTCGGAGGGCAGGTGGTCGGCCGCCGCTGACGGCGGGAAATAGCCTGGCCTCCGGACGGCTTTTGCGGAGAACAGGGGACATATGCCCGCCACCACCGCCTACCATCCCCGACACCCGATTCGCATCGTCACCGCCACGGCGCTGTTCGACGGTCACGACGCCGCCATCAACGTCATGCGCCGGCTCATGCAGGCCTCCGGCGCCGAGGTCGTCCACCTCGGCCACAACCGCTCGGTCGATGAGATCGTCACGGCGGCGATCCAGGAGGACGCGCAGGGTGTCGCCCTGACCTCGTACCAGGGCGGCCACATGGAGACGTTCACCTACCTGCGGCAGCGCCTCGACGAGGGGGGCGCCAGCCATGTGCGCATCTTCGGCGGCGGCGGCGGCGTCATCGTGCCGCGCGAGATCGAGGAGCTGCACCGGCGGGGCATCGATCGCCTCTTCTCCCCCGAAGACGGGCGGACGATGGGGCTGCAGGGAATGATCGACATCGTCGTCGAGGGGTGCGACTTCGACCTTTGCTCCCTCGAGCCAGCAGCCGGCAACGGGTGGTCGGCGCTCGGGCGCGCCATCACTCGGGTCGAAAACGGACATACCGCGCCGTTGCCGGTGTCCCCGAGCACGCCGGCGCCGGTCGTCGGCATCACCGGCTCGGGCGGCGCAGGCAAATCGAGCCTCACCGATGAGCTGGTGCGCCGCTTCATCGCCGACTTCCCCGAGGCACGCGTGGCGGTGCTGTGCGTCGACCCGACGCGCCGCAAAACCGGCGGGGCGCTGCTCGGTGACCGCATCCGCTTCGGCTCGCTCAACAGCCCTCGCGTGTACCTGCGCTCGCTCGCCACCCGCGAGGCCCGTTCCGAGCTGTCGGCCGCCGCAGCACCCGTGCTCCAGGTGGTTCGTGCCGCAGGGTTCGACCTGGTGATCGTCGAGACCGCCGGCACCGGACAAGGGGACGCCGCGATCGTCGACGTTGCCGACGTGTCGGTCTACGTCATGACCGCCGAGTACGGCGCTCCATCCCAGCTCGAGAAGATTGCCATGCTCGACTTCGCGGACCTGGTGGTGATCAACAAGTTCACCCGCCGGGGCAGCGAGGACGCGCTGCGCGCCGTGCGCAAGCAGGTGCAGCGCAACCACGCCTGGTTCGACCGCGACCTCGCGACCCTGCCGGTGTTCGGCACCTCGGCAGCCCACTTCAACGACGCCGGGGTCAACGTCCTGTACGCGCACCTGCTCGCCCGCGTCAACGAGAAGACCGGATCGACCTTCGCGCCGTCACACCCCGCCGAAGCCCGGCGCGTTACCGATACGTCGGCCCACGTCATCCCGGGCGAGCGCGAGCGCCACCTCTCCGAGGTCGCGGCCGCCTGCCGCGAGCACCGCACCTGGGCGCACGAGCAGGCTGCGGTCGCCGCCGACCTCGATGGCCTGCGGCGCGCCGTCGTCTTGCTGGGCGGCCCCGACAACCGCTGCTGGAAGCCGTTTTCGCTCGAGCTCGGAAGCGTCGAGTCCCCATGCGAGGCCGCCGGTCAGGTGGCCGGCAGCGCGACGGCCGTGGCCAGCCCGGCGGTCGCCGACCTCGCCGCCGAGTACAACCGCCGCCTGTCGCGGCTCGACTCCCGGAGCGCCGAGCTCCTGCGCGGGTGGGACGACTGGGAGGCGAGCTACGAGGGCCCGCAGTTCCGCTACCGGGTGCGCGGCCGGGACGTGGTCGTCGACAACTACCGCGAGACGCTCTCGGGGACCCGGGTGCGCAAGGTCGCCCGGCCACGTCTGGTCGGCGCCGGCGACCGCCTCCTGTGGCGGCTGCGCGAAAACGTGCCGGGCGAGTTCCCCTACACCGCCGGCGCCTTCCCGTTCAAGCGCGAGAGCGAGGAGCCGACGCGGATGTTCGCCGGCGAGGGGCCGGCCGAGCGCACCAACCAGCGCTTCCATCTGCTGGCCGCCGGGCAGCCCTCGGTGCGGTTGTCCACCGCCTTCGACTCGATCACGCTCTACGGCGAGGACCCCGCCCGCCGCCCCGACATCTTCGGCAAGATCGGCGAGTCGGGGGTGTCGGTTTTCACCGTGGAGGAAGCCGAAGAGCTGTACGCCGGCTTCGACCTGTGCGACCCGCGCACCTCCGTGAGCATGACGATCAACGGTCCGGCGCCCACCGTGCTGGCGTTTTTTTTCAACGTCGCGATCCGCCAGCAGTGCCGGCGTTTCCTGTGCGAGCAGGGGCGCCTCGCCATCACGCCCGGGCAGGTCTTGGAGCCCGACCGCCGGCGCGGCGCCTGCTGGGAGGAGGTGCGGGCGCTGCTGTCCGACGAGGAGCACGCCGCCGTCGTCGCCGCGACGCTCGCCCAGGTGCGCGGCACCGTGCAAGCCGACATCCTCAAGGAGGACCAGGGCCAGAACACCTGCATCTTCTCCACCGAGCTCGCGCTTCGCATGATGGGCGACGTGCAGCAGTACTTCATCGACCACGGCGTGCGCAACTACTACTCCGTCAGCATCTCCGGCTACCACATCGCGGAGGCCGGCGCCAACCCCATCCACCAGCTCGCCTTCACCCTCGCCAACGGCTTCACCTACGTCGAGTACTACCGCCATCGCGGCATGGCGATCGACGACTTCGCCCCCAACCTCTCGTTCTTCTTCTCCAACGGCATGGACGCCGAGTACACGGTGATCGGACGGGTGGCGCGGCGGATCTGGGCGGTGGCGATGCAACGGTTGTACGGCGCCTCGCCCCGCAGCCAGATGCTCAAGTACCACATCCAGACCTCGGGCCGTTCCCTGCACGCCCAGGAGATCGAGCTCAACGACATCCGCACCACCCTGCAGGCGCTCCTCGCCACCTACGACAACGCCCAGAGCCTGCACACCAACGCCTACGACGAGGCGATCACCACCCCGACCGAGGAGTCGGTGCGGCGGGCGCTCGCCATCCAGCTCATCATCAACCGCGAGCTGGGCTTGGTGTGCTGCGAGAACGCCACGCAGGGGTCGTTCATCGTCGAGGAGCTCACCGACCTCGTGGAGGAGGCGGTGCTGGCCGAGCTCGACCGCCTCGCCGAGCGCGGCGGTGTGCTCGGGGCGATGGAGCTGGCGTACCAGCGCGGCGTCATCCAGGACGACTCGCTGCGCTACGAGCGCGCCAAGCACGACGGCACCCTGCCGATCGTGGGCGTGAACACCTTCCTCCCCCACGACGTCGGCGAGGCGAGCCAGCCACGCGAGGTGGCGCTCACCCGCGCCAGCCGCGACGAGAAGGAGGCGTGCCTCGCCCGCCTCGCCGACTTCCACGCCCGCCACGCCGCCGAGGCGCCGGCCGCCCTCGCCCGCCTCAAGGCGGTCGCCCTCGCCGGGGGCAACGTCTTCGAGGAGCTGCTCTCGACCGTGCAGCACTGCTCCCTCGGCCAGATCACCCAGGCCCTCTACGAGGTCGGCGGCGCGTACCGCAGGAACATGTAGCGGTGGCCGGAGCTGGCGCCGACCGGGGCTGGGCTGAGCCGGAGCCTCCGAGCCCAGCGCCCGCCACCCGATTGACGCGGCGACTGACCTACTGGCTCGGAACCCAGTCGAGTCGTCCGGGCAGCGCCGGGACGAACTCCGGGTCGTTCAACGGCGAGTAGATCACCGACGCATAGGCGTAGTACGAAGCCGCGGAGGTGGGCTCGATCGACACGTAGGCGGGAGCCACACCCGTGAAGAACGGCGGGCAGAGTACCGGGCACGGAGCGAGTCGGTAGTGCGAGAACACGTCATTGAGTGCCGTCCAGCCCCATGCAGGCAACGAAACGTCGATCGGAAGCAGGCGCGCCGCCTCTTCCCATTCCCGACCCGGCGACGCAGAGGCCGCCGGTGCGGCGATCCTGACCCACACCCGGAACGAGAGAGGTCCAGGATTGGGGTTCACCAGCGCGATATTGTTCCTGAACACACTCTTGCCGGCAGATAGCCAGGGAATCGTGCTGGGTCCCTCGAGTGCCGCGCCCAAAGCCATCCCCGCTTGCCCGTTCCCTGGCCAGCAGCATGCACCCGAGCCGTCATCCGGCAGCCGCGGCTTGCCCTGGCTGTTCGCGGCCCGGAAAAGCACCCACGCGTCGCCCGCAACTTCCACCCCCACTACTCCCTGCGGCGCTGAGGTGCCCTGTAGCAGCTCCTCTCCTGTCAGAATCAGCACTCGCTCGGCGTGACCCGGCCCTGCCTCCAGGGTCCACGAGGGTCCCGAGGCGCCATCCGCGGAACCGCCTCCCTGGAGAGCAACCCACGTCCGCCGGACCGTCACGCGCTCCGACAGCGAGCGTCGGAGCACCCGCAGCTCGCTGGCCCAGAAGCTCCCCCCGCTACCCGCCACTCCTCGCACGACCGCTGGGATGGCGTAGGTCTGTGCCATCACGATAGTTGTCCAAAGCAAGCCACAGCTCCCCAGCAAGACGGTTCTGACCACACGACAGCTCATCGTCAACACCTCCTGGATCGCGTTGAAAACGAAGCGTACGAAGTCCCGGTTTGCAGCTCGGCCGTCAAGACCCGGCTCAGCCCTGCCATCGATGATCGTTGGTACGAACTAAATCGTGAAATCACCATTTGCGATCTTGCCAGAGCGAATTCTAATGATCTGCGCGTTGTCGTCGAAGTCAGGCAACCACGATCCAGGGGATCGATGCGTATCGCCTGACCCGTCGAAGTTGTTGCTCTGGTACTCGGAGCCGTTATCCAGGACGTACGCCGTCAGAGTACTCACTGCCAACGCACCCGCCTTTGTTGCAGCGAATCGATCTGTGAATGCCAGGGCAACAACCACATCCTTGCTGGCATTCGCGACCTGCGGACTGGTTGTCCAACTCCCTTCCCCAGCCACGAAGCGCCGCAAGCCTCTGGCAGTGTGATCTTCGTCGTAGTACTTGACCGGAACCCGGGTCTGGAACAGCGAGTCCAGGTTCGGCCGTCCCCACCCCTGCGGCGCCCAGGAGCCTGCAGGGAGCGCCTGGTTCGTCTTCTTGGCCGTCCCACCGGCCATGCGGTCGACGCTCGCCGTCGCCATCGCCTCGATCATCGCCGGGCTGGGGAAGCTGCTTCCATTTTTGGCATAGTATCACGCATCCACAAGTACCGCCGCGCCTGTGAGAACGTGTAGTGCCCCCCACGTCGAGCCACCTTGGAGAGGCGGTGAAGGTGTGGTGCCAGACGCACTCCTCAACGAACCCGTTCCACCAGGGTCGGATCGAGCGATGCTCGACGCAGGGACAGCCCCTGCCGAATCCACCGCGAGCTGGGCCTGGTGTCGTGCGAGAACGCCACGCAGGGGTCGTTCATCATGAGGAGCTCACCGGACTCGTGGAGGAGGCGGTGCCGGCCGCCCTCGCCCGTCTCAAGGCGGTCGCCCTCGCCGGGGGCAACGTCTTCGCCGAACTGCTCGACACCGTGCAGCACTGCTCGCTCGGCCAGATCACCCAGGCCCTCTACGAGGTCGGCGGCGCGTACCGCAGGAACATGTAGCGCAGGCCCTGCGCCACGCCGCGCATGGCCGGCCGATGGGGGGCCGAGATCGTTCATGGTGCGTTCATGGTCGGGCCCCTACCCTCACCGGCGATGAAAGGGAGGTACCTGACATGAACCGCAACCTGTTCAAGCTTCTCGTAGTCCTGGTCGTCGTCTCCTTCGTCGGGCTCGCAGTCGCGAACGCCGAGCCCCCGAAGGCCACCAACCCGCCGGCGCATCACGGGAAGGCGATGAAGGGCAGCATCTCGGCGCTCGACGACGCCGCCAAGACCTTCAAGCTGAAGGACCCGGTCGGCAAGGAGACCGACTTCACCTGGACCACCGCCACGCAGGTGCAGGGCGCCCTCAAGGTGGGCGAGACCGCCACGGTCGCGTACATGGTGAAGGACGGCAAGAACGTGGCCACCTCGATCCACGTGGCGGTGCCAGCCGCCGCGGCTCCGGCCAAGAAGAAGTAGCGCTGTTCAGATCGAAATGCCCCGGCCCTTCCCGAGGGTCGGGGCGTTTCCTTTCTCGGGCTCACACCACCGGCATCTCTACCCTGAACACCGCGCCACCCCCCTGACGGTCGAGCACTAGCACGCGCCCCCGGTGGCGGCGAGCCACCTCGGCAACGATTGCGAGGCCGAGCCCCGAGCCCTGTGGATTCGATAGCCTACCGCCCGCCAGCCGCACGAACCGCTCAAACACGCGCTCGCGGTCGCCTTCCGGCACCCCCGGGCCTCGATCGCGCACCTCCAGCCAGGCCAGGCCGTCCCCACTGCCACTCGCGACCTCCACGATCGTGCCGGGTGGCGCATATTGCGACGCATTCAGGACCAGGTTGGCGAGCATCCGAGCCAGCCCCTGGCGGTCGCCCATGACCGTTTGGTCCTGGACCTGCTCCCAGCTCAGCGTGATGCCTCTCGTCGCCGCGAACGGGCCGCTCGTGAGCACCACATCCTCGACCAGCTCTTCGAGCCGCACGGCCTCCCGCGAGAGCTCCACGCCGGCATCCGCCCGGGTGAGCTCCATGAGGTCGTCGACTCCCCTCGCCAGGCCGCGCGCGGCCTCCACCACGGTTCTCAACGACCCCGCCCTCTGCGCCGGGGTGGCGTCCTCCCTCAACGCGTCCTGCGCCTCCGCCATGATCACGGCCACGGGCGTCTTGAGCTCGTGCGCGGCATCGGCGGTGAGGTGCCGCTGGACGATGAAGGCCCGCTCGAGCCGCCCCAGCAGACCGTTGATGACGGAGGCAAGGCGAGCGAACTCCTCGGTTCCGTGCGCCGCCGGGACTCTGCGGCTCAGGTCGAACGCGCCGATTTCCCGCGCGGCCTCGGTGATTCGCTCGACCGGGACGAGAGCCTGGCGGACCGCGAGCACCGAGATGAGCCCCGAGAGGAGGGCGCCGGCAATCGACAGGGCGCACAAAGCCCGGTCGAACGAGGCCAGCGCCCGCAGCGTCCCGTCGATCGACCTGAAGACCACGAGCGTAGCCCCGTCAGCCAGCCCTGCGAGACGCGCTACCTGGAAACGGCACAGCTGCTTCCGGCCCGTGAAGTCCTCGTGGGCGGTGTAGGGCGCGCTCCCCCGACCCGAGAGCTCGGCCAGGTGCGGCGCCTCCACGAGCTGGGGAAGGTCGCCGGTGCGGCCCAGCACCTCGGCGCCACGGAACAGAATCGCCGAGTGGTGCTCGAGGCGGAACTCGAAGATGTTGCTCTCGAGCCCTTCCCTGAGGGCGTCCTGGCGCAGGTCTTGGAGGCCGCGCAGCTCGATGTCCGAGCCGATCGCCTCGACCAGCGTGTCGAGCTCCTCGTCGATCTGGTCGTAGGTCACGCGGTGGAGGACGGCACGCGTGATCACCGCGACGAGCGCCAGGCTCGCCAGCGACACCATGGCGGCGAGGAGCGGAATGCGCACGCGGGCCCTGTGGAAACCCAGCATCCTGCTCACTCCAGTCGGTAGCCCTGGCCGCGGACCGCCTCGATTCCCACCGTCGCACCGGCCGCGGCCAGCTTGCGCCGCAGCCGGCTCACCAGCACGTCGATGGTGTTGCTCATCGGCTCCTCCCGCTCGCCCCACGCCTGCTCCATGAGGTCCTCGCGCGAGACGACGCCCCCCTCCGCCCTCAGCAGCGCCTCGAGGATCGCCAGCTCGCGCGCCGTCACGAGCACCGGCCGCCCTTGCCACAGCAGCTCCCGTCGGAAGGCGTCGAGCCGCAGCTCGCCCCGTACGAGTGCCTCGATAGGCCGGCGCTGGTTGCGCCGCAGCAGCGCTTTGACGCGGGCCTGGAGAACCTCGAGGTCGAACGGCTTGCCGAGGTAGTCGTCCGCACCGTCGGCGAGCCCCTCCACCGTGGAACCGGGGTCGTCGAGCGCCGTCAGCATCAGGATCGAGTTGCCGAAACCCTGTCGGCGCGCCCGGCGACAGAGCTCCAGACCGTCCCCGTCGGGAAGCCGCCGGTCCAGCACGAGCAGGTCGTACGCGTGCAGCGAGAGGAGCTCGTCGCCTTCGACCACCGACCCGGCAGTGTCGCACGCCAGCGCCTGCCGCTCCAGGTTGCGGGCGATCACGTCCCTCAGCCTCACGTCGTCCTCGACCAGCAGCACCCGCATCCTGCCTCATCCTCCCGCCGGGTGCGGCACCCGGCCAGTGTGCCACCGCCATGGTACCGCCGACCGCGCGAGGCGTGTCTCACCTCACGAGCGAACGCCCGGGCGTCTACACTCGTGCCTGCGGCACGAGGGCGAGCGCACGATGAAGTTGCTACTGGTCGAGTTGCCCGGGCAGCATCGGCACGAACTCCGGGTCGTTCGACGGCGAGCAGATCACCGACACGTTATCCTTTGCCTGGGATGTCGTTGTCGTGATGCTCTCCTTCCTGCACGAGGTTCGAGCAGGGAGTTTTTGCACTGCGGCCAGGCTCGCACCGCTCGCCTGGCCTCCGCGATCCCTCCCGGTCTCGCTCTGGTGTCCCCGGCCGGTCCCCACGTGGCGCCACCGGCACCACCCCGCAAGCTCGCCCTGAGCGCCCGATACGACCCTCTCGAAAACCAGGACGGGCCTCCCGACGAGGCCGTCGTATTCGGAGACAACGCTGAAGTGCTCGGCGCGGAGGACCAGGGTCAATGCAGGGTTCTGCCTGACATCGGCACGGTAGAGCGCGACATGGTCGGCACCCTGGATCGCGAGCGTCAGCGCTTCTGGGCTCGGATTCGGCGGGATGTCGCGTATCTCCTTCAGATGAGACAGAAAGATCCGGTCGCCATAGGCCCATGCCTGCGAGAGAACGAGGACGTCGGCGTTGCTCCGAGCTAGGTGCCGAGCTGCAGCGACCGCCGGAAGCGACTTCCTTCCGAGAAACCGCATTCCCAGCGCACCCCACAGTATCGACGACACGACGAGCGTGGTCGTCAAGGCCAACCGGCCGCGCCGCCTCAGGAACGAGAACCCACACCCACCGAGGATCGCCACGAACGGCACGACCCCCTGCAGGTACCGAAGCTCCTTGTGGTGCACGGCGCTGAAGACAACCAGCGGCAACATGACAAACCCAAGGACAGGCACGAGTTTCCTCTCGGCCCGAGCGGCCCAGATCCCAGCCAGCATGGTGAGAGGAAGCCATCGGTGCAGGTTCACGATGTACCAAGCAACGGGTTGCGTCGCCACGCGCGACGACGATTGCCGCTCCAGCAGCGTAAAGCGCGCAAACGCCACGAGGCTGGCGTAGGGGCGACCCCAAGTCGCGGCGTCGACGAGACCCAAGAAGAGGAACGAGCCGACAGCGAAACCAACCAAGGTGCCACACAACGCGATGGTTCGTCGGTTGGCAGGCCACCACACGAGGAGTGCCAGGACCAGTGGGGCCAGATAGACAACCTCAGAAAACCTGGCTGTGCCGGCCAGCGCGACGAGCCCACCGGCGAGAATCGGACGCCAGAGCGATAGTCGCCCTGGGCGAGGCAGGATCAGGAGTGCTCCTCCAAGGATGCAGGCTGTTGACAACGTCCGGGGGTACACCGTCGAGCCGAAGCCCATCGGCAGCCAGTGAAAGGAGTAGAGAAAGGCCGCCACGAGCGCCCCGCGCGAGGACTCGAGAAGGGCTGCGGCCAGCTTGTAGACGAACAGGATGTTGGCCAGACTCGCGGCGACGAAGGGAAGCGTCGCCGCCACCACTAGCCAGCGTGCGTCGGCAAGGCCGAGGAGGGCACAGAATCTCAGAAGCGGACCGAGAAGGAAATGCGGGACGAGGAGGTTGCGAATGACCCACGGTCGGTACTCGAGAATGCCCGCTGACCGGAACGCTGCCTCCAACATCTCGACATCGTCGCCGGTTAGGAAGCCTACGAGCGTGACGCTGAGTGCGACACGGGTCAGTCCACAAAGCGCAATCAGTCCGAGAAGCAATCGCGTCGGGGAAGCCCGCTCGATCAGGAGGGGAAGAGAGAGGAACCTAGCCTTCAGGAACGCGATCTCATGGCTCGAGGGCATGGTACTACCCCGGAACTCGAGGCCTCTCCCACTCCGGACGCCAGTGCCAGGCCACCTGCTTCGTCGCCGGGCCGACCGGCCGAATACCCCGAACCACCTGACAAGCGCAGGAGCTACCCTCGGGCACCAACCTGGTCAGAGAAGGTGCCAACACGAACGGATGGACAGGGCGGGTGGCTGATGAGCAGTACAGCGACGAAGCTCGGCCCAGACCCTTCACCGGAAGAACCACTCCAGACACCGCAGGACCGTTCTCGCGCTCACGCACTTGGAGGTGACAACGAGAACCCAGTGTCGACCGTCGCTCCTTCCAGCTTCATTGTAGCCGTCGAATCCCGCGCGCCGACGAGCCCGAGTACTGCGAGGCAGAAATAGGCGTGCCTCGCCCGCCTCGCCGACTTCCACGCCCGCCACGCCGCCGAGGCGCCGGCCGCGCTCGCCCGCCTCGAGGCGGTCGCCGTCGCCGTGGGCAGCGTCTTCTCGGCCAGATCACCCAGGCCCTCTACGAGGTCGGTGGCACGTACCGCAAGAACATGTGAGGCTTGCCGCGAGGGCCCGGTCGTGCTCTCATCCGCGGGTATGGCGACGACGACGCTGGTGGTGATGGCGGCCGGAGCCGGATCCCGGTTCGGCGGCCCCAAGCAGCTCGTGCCGATCGGGCCGAGCGGGGAGACGCTGCTCGAGTACACGGCGTTCGACGCGCTGCGCTCGGGGGTGGGGCGCCTCGTGCTGGTGGTGCGCCGCGAGGCGATGGAGGCGTTTCGCGCCTCGGTGGGCGCGCGCATCGCCAGCAGGGTCGACCTCGAGCTCGCGCCGCAGGAGGTCGCCGATATCCCGGCCGGGATGACGGTGCCCGCGACGCGCTCGAAGCCGTGGGGAACCGCGCACGCGGTGCTGGCGGCGCGCCACCTGGTGAACGGCCCGTTCCTGCTCGCCAACGGCGACGACTTCTACGGCGCCGGCGCGGTCGCCGCGGTTCAGCGCTTCCTGCGCGAGCGCTCCGAAGGGTGGGCGCTCGCCACCTGGCCGCTGGTCGCGACGCTGTCGCCCCACGGCCCGGTCTCGCGGGGCGTCTGCACGGTCGGCGAGGACGGCGTCCTGCTCGCCATCCGCGAGCACACCGGGGTGGCCATGCGCGCAGGCCTCGTGAGCCACGACGGCGGCACCCTCGGCGGGAGGGAGCCGGTGTCGATGAACCTCTGGGGGTTCCGTCCCGACATCTTCACGATGCTGGAAGAGGGGTTCGGGCGCTTCCTCGCCGAGCGCGGCCCAGATCCCGCCGCCGAGTATCAGCTTCCCACCGAGGTGGAAGCCGTCCGGCGTGCCGGGCGCGCGACGGTGTGGGCGGTGCCGGCCGGAGAGACGTGGTTCGGGCTCACTCACCCGAGCGACCTCGAGGCTGCACGGGGGCGGATCGCGGCGCTGGTCGCGGCCGGCGCGTACCCGGCCTCGCTCTGGCGCTGAGGTGGGAACCAGCGCTCCGCAGCCTGTACACTCGTACTCGTGACTCGGGGGGAGGCACTGCGATGAAGGTCTTGCTGATCAAGCCGAAAGCACGCCTGAAAACGATCCAGGGGCTGCATCGCTTCACGATGCTGGAACCTCTCGAGCTCGCCTACCTCGCGGCGGCAGCCGGCCCCCGACACGCCGTGCGCATTCTCGACCTGCGGCTGGAGCGCCGCCCCCAACCGGCCATGGCCCGGGTTGTGGCCGAGATGCAGCCCGACGTCGTGGGGATCTCCGCCTACTCGCACGAGGGGTCGACCGCCAAGGCACTGGCCACGATCGTGCGGCGCGCCGCCCCGGGGGCGTTCGTCGTCGTCGGCGGCCACCACGCTACGGTGGCACCGGAGGACCTCGACGTGCCGGCAATCGACGCCATCGTGCGCGGCGAGGGGTGTGCGCCGTTCGCCGCCATCCTCGCGGCGCTCGAGAAGCACGAGGCGGTCGAGGGCATCCCCGGCGTGCTGCGCACCGGCGACGGCTTCGACCCGAAAGCGGCGCACGTCTGGCCGACGTTCCCCGACCCCGCGACGCTCCCTTTGCCGCGCCGCGACCTCTACGACTGGCGGCGCTACTACACCGTGTGGCTGGCTGAGAACCCGCCGTCCTGGTATCCGCTGTTCCCACCGACGGCAATGGTGCGCAGCTCGTTCGGCTGCACCCAAAAGTGCACCTTTTGCGTCGTGCCGTACCTCTGCGGCGGGCGGCACATGCCGCGCCCGGTGGAGGCGGTGGCCGACGAGATCGCCGCTCTGCCGCAGGACCACGTGTACTTCGGCGACGACGAGAACTACCTCGACGAGACCTTCGCCTACGAGCTCGCCGACGCCCTCGAGCGGCGTCGGGTGCGCAAGCGCTACCTGGCCTGGGTGCGGACCACCACCGCCGTTCGCTCGCCCGAGCTCATGAAGCGGTGGGCCGAAATCGGCCTCGAGTCGGTGTACATCGGCTTCGAGCACACCACCGACGCCGAGCTCAGGAGCTCACGCAAGGGCACCACCGTGGCAGTCAACGAACGGGCGCTCGACCTTCTCAAGGGCATGGGCATCGCCGTACACGGCTCGTGGCTGGTGCGTCCGGAGTTCACCGAGGCCGACTTCGATCGCCTCGCCTCCTACGTGGCGGCGCTGCCTCCATCCGAGCACAGCTTCAATGTCGTCACTCCGTCCCAGGGCACCCCCGACTACGAGGCGATCCAACCGCAGATTTGGGTGTCGAACCCGCATGACCTGCACGATGCGATGCACCCGCTCACCCCGACAACCATGCCGCTGCGTCGGTTCGCCGCCCGCTACGCGAGGCTGGTCGTCGACGGCATCAAGCGCAGCCCGCTGCGCACCGGCAACCGCCCGGTGCGCCCGCAGGACCTGGTGCGCGCCCTGTGGAGCGAGCGCGTCTACTACCGCGCCTACCGAGACCTGTATCGCGACTACCCGCGCGGGCTCTGGCAGTAGGGCGCACCTGGTCGGTGTCGTAGACTTGAGGGGTTATCGAGGAGGGCAGGATGGACTTCCAACTCACCGACGAGCAGCAGATGATCCGCGACACCGTGCGGGAGTTCGCCGAGCAGGAGCTCGCGCCCGGCGCCCTGGAGCGCGACATCCACAAGCAGTTCGCCCGCCCGCAGTGGGACAAGCTGGCGGCGCTCGGGTTCATGGGGATGACGATCGAGGAGGCGTTCGGCGGCACCCCGCTCGATGCCATCAGCGAGGCGATCGTCATCGAGGAGCTATCGCGCTGCGACGCCGCGTTCGGGGTGGCCATGGCCGTGCACTCGGGTCTCACCGGCTCGACCATCACCGCCTGGGGCACCGACGAGCAGAAGGCGCTCGTCGCCCCCAAACTAGCCAGCGGGGAGTGGATCGCCGCCTACTCGCTCTCCGAGGCCGGGGCGGGCTCCGATGCCACGGCGATCACCTGCAAAGCTCGCCTCGACGGCGACGACTGGGTGCTTGACGGCTCCAAGCTCTGGGTCACCAACGGCAATGTGGCCGGGCTGTACATCATCTTCGCCAGAAGCCACCCCGACGCCCCCAAGAAGGCACACCAGGCCTCGGCGTTCATCGTCCTGCGTGACACGCCCGGGCTACGGGTCTCCAAGGTCGAGGACAAGCTCGGGATCCGCGCTTCCGACACCGCCGAGCTGGTGCTCGAGAACGTGCGCGTACCGCGCAGCATGGTGCTCGGCGGCGAGGGCAACGGGTTCAAGGTCGCCTTCAACGCCCTCGACATCTCGCGCATCGGTATCGCCGCCCAGGCGCTCGGAATCGCTCAGGGTGCCTTCGACTTCGCGCTCGAGTACGCGAAGCAGCGCGTGACCATGGGGGCGCCGATCATCCAGCACGAGTCGATCGCCAACTACCTCGCGGACATGGCGACGCGCATCGACGCCGCGCGGCTGCTCGTCTACCGCGCCGCATGGATGAAGCAGCAGGGGCTCGTCCACACCAAGGAGAGCTCGATGGCCAAGCTGTACGCCGGCGACACGGCGATGTTCGTGGCCGACCGGGCGGTGCAGATCCTCGGCGGCTACGGCTACACCCGCGACTTCCCGGTCGAGCGCTACTTCCGCGACGCCAAGATCACCCAGATCTACGAGGGCACGCAGGAGATGCAGCGCCTCGTCATCGCCCGGGCGCTGGCCGGCACGGTCAAGGGCCTCACCTCCAAGCACGCGTAGGGGTCGCATGGACACGAGCTTGCAGGATCGCTATGCCTCGGCGACGCGCTGCTTCGGGTGCGGCCCGGCCAACGAGAAGGGCCTGCGCATCAAGAGCTTCCCCGAGGGCGACGAGGTCGTCTGCACGTGGGTAGCTGAGCCGCACCACGAGGCGTTTACCGGCGTGCTCAACGGCGGGATCATCGGCACGCTCTTCGACTGCCACTGCAACTGGACGGCGACGCACTTCCTCATGCGGCGCGACGGCCTCGCCTTCCCGCCGTGCACGGTCACGGCCAGCTTCGCCGTGACGCTCAAGCGACCGACGCCGAGCACGCGGCCGGTGCACCTGCGGGCGCGGGTCGTGGAGTCGGGACCCGACCGCGCCACCGTGGAGGCGACCATGACCTCCGGCGGCAAGGTGACCGCGACCTGTCGCGGCACCTTCGTGGCCGTGAAGGAGGGCCACCCCGCGTTCCACCGCTGGTAGCCCGCCGAGTGCGGTCCGGCCTCGGCCCGCGGTTGCCGCCCGCCTCGCCACGGCGCCTCGGCCCCACTCGAGGGCAGACGAGCCCGAGGCCTCGCGCGCAGCTCGGCCGAGCCCGCGCCCTGGCCCCCTGTGCCCGCCTCGGGCGACCGTCGGGGCGGCGGAGCGGGCAGCCAGTGACCGCTGCCCAGCACGGCGAGTGAGGAGTCGTCAGAAAACCGGATCCGACCTCGGTTGCGGGCCGCGACCACGCCACCGCTCGCCGTCGCGCCTGCACCCGCCCGGCCACGTCCGCGCCGAATAGCGAGGGCAGGCAACGAACGGTATCGAGGCGAAGCAAAGGAAGCGCTCCGCGATGACGAGACCCATGGGCGAAAGGCGGCCACCTCGACATGGAGCCCCGTATCGGGCACCATCTCCCGCGGAGGCGGACATGGACGATCGGCTGACGGGCGAGGAGCTGGTGGCGCTCGTGCGAAGGGTGTTCAGGCCGCAAGCGAGCGAGAAGGCGCTGGCGGTGCTGGTGGACTTGCCCGACGAGACAGTCCCCGACAACCCCGACTGGCACGCGCGACGCGAGATCGCGCGCGGGTGGGTCGAGGAGCTGACGGCCCGGCGCGACGACCTGGGGCTCGAGACCCACCTCGTGCTCTACCGCAACGTGCGCACCAACAACGGCGACCTGCCGGAAGGGGCCTGGTACCACGCCGGCGGCGCGCTTCCCGCGGACGCGGGCACCCTCGATCCGGCAGCCCGGGTTCCGTTCGTGTCGGTGCTCGAGAGCCATCCGATCCTCATTGCCCCCACCGAGTTCTCGGCCACCGCCCCGCTCAAGGTCGCCGCCCGCTCGCTGCCGATCCGCGCCGCCACCATGCCCGGCTTCCGCGCCGACATGATCCCGGCGCTGCGCCTGGACTACGGCGAGGTGAACCGCCGTGTCGGCATCCTCAAGGAGCTGCTCGATCGCGCGACCGGCGCCGACATCGTCTTCGCTCACCCCGGCGGCGAGGCGCGGCTCCACCTCGACCTGCGCCACCGCACCGCCCACGCCTCGGGTGGGATGCTGCCGACACCGGGTGTCGCGGGCAACCTTCCGTCGGGCGAGGCCTACATCGTGCCGTACGAGGGCGAGCTCGCAGGCGACCCCAGCCGCTCGACCGGGCTGCTCCCGGTGCAGCTCGGCGGTGAGGTCCTGGTGTACCGGATCGCGGCCAACATCGCCGTCGAGGTACTACCCGGCGGTTCCGAGGCCGCGCGGGAGGCGGAGCTGCTTGCTCACGAGCCGGCGTACGGCAACCTCGCCGAGCTCGGGCTGGGCGTGCTCGCGGCGTTCGGGCTGACTCCCATCGGCGAGGTGCTCCTCGACGAGAAGCTGGGCCTGCACATCGCCTTCGGCCGCTCCGACCACTTCGGCGGACAGGTGACGCCACACCACTTCTCGAGGCCCGAAGCCGTGGTCCACATCGATCGAGTCTACGTCCCCGAAATGCAACCCGACGTCCGGGCTCGGAGCGTGGACCTGGTGAATGAGGACGGCTCGACCACCCCCCTCATGCGCAACGGCGACTACACGTCCGGCCTGTTCGACTGACCGCCTCCCCTGGCGGAGTGCTGTCAGCGGCCGCGTCGGCCCGATACGCACCGGCGGCCGGGCCGACCCGGCCGCCGATCTTCGACTCCGGATCGCCTTGCCGCTACTTCTCGAGCAGCCGGACGCTTCCCGACAGGGTCTTGATGAAAACGCGGGCGCTGCCGTCGCCCCGAGCGAAGAGCAGCTCGTAGCCTGGCCCGTACTTGCTCGAGCGGCGCGCTTGTTGGCCGAACTGGTTGCGGATACGACCCGAGAAGCTTTCGATTTCGAAGTCGGCGCCCACCGAGGCTGGAACCCGCAGCTCGACGCTGCCGCTCACGGTCTTGACCTCCAGCCGCGCCTTCGGTGCCAGGTCGGTGTCGATCTCGATGTCGCCCGAAACGGTCTCGAACTCGCCGTCCTCGAGCACCGCGACGTCGGCACTGAGGGCGCCGCTCACCGTGGTCGCGTTGACGGCTCGCCCGGCGCCGCGAATGACAAGTGGGCCGCTCACGGTCTTGGCGCGCAGGCTCCCGCCCGCTGCCACCCGGACCCGACCACTCACCGACTTCAGCCACACCTCGCCTCGCACGCCCCCGAGCTCGAGGTCGGCGCTCACGGTCTCGGCCTCGAAACGGCATCCGGCCGGCACCTTCAGCTCGAGGTCGGCGTCGCCACAGTCGTGGCAGTTGCGTGGGTAGACGACGCGCAGGTCGAGCCGCTGATCGCTGCCCGTGATCTCGAGCTTCTCGATCCGGCGGCCGAGCGTGCCGGTGACACGCACCTCCGCGCGATCCCAACCGCTCACGACCACGGTCCCCGAAACCCCCTCGAAGGTGACGACCGCATCCGCCGCAACCTGCCGCGTCTCGTCCACTCGCTGTTGCGCTGCCACCGGGAGCACCAGCACGACCGTGCACATCATGGCGATGAAGGTGTTTCTCATGGTTTCCTCCCCCTCACATCGAGGCCAGTTGGTTGGCGGTCCTGAGCAGGTCGATCTGGTGCCCGTAAGTCGCCGCCAGAAGAGTCGAAAGCTCGGAGCAGTCGGGGTTTTGCGCGAGCGCCATCCGCAGGCTCACGATCGCGCCGTCGATGATCCGGAGGTTGTCTTCCACCTCGCGCAGGGTGGCAGCGCTCATCTGCCCACGACGATCGGCCAGCGCCGAACGCAGTGCCTGTCCAGCCCGCTCGTACTCGGCAAACGCCTCGCCGAAGCCAGGTAGGGAGGCGGGGACCGCTGCAGCACCAGCGCCCGACCGCGCCCCCACACCCGTCGTTTCAGCCTCGGGCCGCGCACGCCGGGCGACGATGATCGCCGTCAGCCCCACGAGCAGCACGGCGGCGGCCGCCACAGCACCCCAGCGGCGAGCGGAACCAAGGTCGCGTCGCGTACGCCGCGCGGGACTCGCGACCCGGGCGGCGATAGCCGGCCACAGGTCGCGCTCCGGCTGGACCTCCCGAGGCAGTGCAGACGCCGCAGCGAGGAGCGAGCGCACGCCGTCCGCATGGGCGCGGCAGGCGGGACAGGCCGCGAGGTGCGCCTCGATACCTTCGCGCAGGGCATCCGAAAGCTGCCCGTCCAACCAGTCGTCCGCCCAGCGTCGGGCCTCATCGCAGGTCGTCATTGCAGCACCTCCCTCAGCCGCGCCCGCGCCCGGTGCAGGTGCGCCCGTGAGGTCCCGACGGCGATCCCCACCAAGCGCGCGATTTCCTCGTGGCGATGCCCCTCCACGTCGTGCAGCACGAAGACCTGGCGGGCGCCGGGCGGCAAGGTGGCGATGGCGCGTTCGAGGTCCATCCCCACCTCCGGGCCGGACGACTGCGAGGTGGGCTCGAGCGCCGCGGGATCGTCGGTCAGCTCCTCGCGATTCGACCCAGGGCCGGTGCGGCGCTCGCTCATCACCACGTTCACGGCCACGCGGTACAGCCAGGTCCCAAAGGCGGCCTCGCCCCGGAACTGCCCGAGCTTGCGCCACGCGCGAACGAACACCTCCTGGGTCAGATCCTCGGCTGCCGACCGCGAGCCCGTAAGCCGTACGCAAAGTGCGTACACGCGCCCCACGTTCTCCCGATACAGCGCCTCGAACGCCTCCAGGTCGCCCTCCTGGGCGCGCCGCACGAGCCCGCGGCCATCGAGGTTCTCGGGCATGACGTCACTGACTCCCCACGCCAGGGTAGCCGAAGCGGCAGGGTCGCTGGCGGTGCTCACACCTCTTTGGACGCCGCGTTGGCGTAGGACGTTTACGTGCCACAATGTGGCATGCGTCGTGGCCACCTTTTCGCTCTGCCGCTTGTTGCGCTGGCGCTCGCCGCACCTGCCGACGCCCAACGCTCTCTTCTGTGGCGTGAGCTATCCGTCGGTGCCCGCCTCGACGCCGACGGCGTCCTCCATGTCCGTGAGCGGCACGCCATGGTGTTCTCGGGAGATTGGAACGGCGGCGAACGGAGATTCCGGATCGCCAGGGGCCAGCACATCGAGCTCGTGCGCCTCACGCGCGAGGACCCTGCTACGCGCTCCAGCCGCGAGGTCCGGCGCGGCGACCTCGATGATCTGGACTGCTACGATTGGGCCGAAGACGACACGTTGCGATGGCGTAGCCGCCTCCCCTCGGACCCAGCGTTCGCCTCGACCGAGATCGACTATGTGCTCGAATACGCACTGTCGCACATTCTCCGGCGCAGGGGCGATCACTACGTCCTCGATCACGACTTCGCCTTTCCCGACCGCGAGTGGCCTATCCAGCGCTACGTATTGGACCTCGAGATCGACGCGGCGTGGCGGGTGGAAGGTGCACAGCAGCGATCATTCCATTTCGAGCCGGGAGCGCTCGCGCCCGGGAGCGGCTTCGTGGTCAAAGCCAGGATGGTCCACATCGGTCCAACGGCCCCCGCCTCGGTGCGGCAACCAGCGCCACTGGCGGCGCGTCTGTCCCTGTTGGCAGCGATCGGGCTCGCCATCACGTGGTGGCTGGCGCGGTTCGTACGGCAGGAGGAACGTCCAGGCCGTTGGGCTGCGCTGCCACACGCGGCCCTCGACCCGGCGTCGCTCGAGGCCAACCTCTTCAGCCTCCGGCCCGAGGTAGCCGGGGCGGTGTGGGACCGCAGCGTCGGCGCTCCCGAGGTGGCTGCCGTAATCACCCGCCTCGTCGCCGAAGGGAAGCTGGCGTCGACGGTTCGGCCGGGCGCCGGCAAGCACTCCCAAACGCCGGTTCTGGAGCTGCGACGCCTGATCGACGGTGTGAGCCTGGAAGGCTACGAGAGCGAGCTGGTTGACAAGCTCTTCGTCGACCAGTCCGAAATCACCGATACGGAGAAGGTGAGGGCGTATTACGCGAGCAGCGGTTTCGACCCGGTCGAGGTGATCCGCGAGCCGGTGATGCGCCTCGTCGAGCTCGCACTCGGCTCCCGCCCCGAGCGCCACCGAGCCAAGTGGTGGCTGCCCACGGCGCTCTCCCTATCGGCGCTCGTAACCCTGCTGACAGCGGGGTTCCTCCACCCGTTCGACTGGCCCGCGGTGGGCTTCGGAGCGCTGGGACTGGCGCTGATCTGGGGGGGCTCTGCCGGGCTCGCGGCGGTGGTGGCGCGGGCGGTCAGCTCCCTGGCCCGCACGCTTGCCTGGGGCCTCCTCGCCCTGGCGGCCGCCTCGGCCGGTTATGCCGTGCTCGTGCTGTCGAGCCTGCCGGTCGGTATGGCGACGCTGGTCGGCCTCGGTCTCGGGCTCTCCGCGGTGTGGAGCTCGACCCTCGCCCTCATGCGCAGCCGCGATCGCGGACCGGCGCTCGCTCGCCGCCGCCAGCTCGCAGCCCTGCGCCTGGCGTTTCGCGATGAGCTGCGCACACAGCAGCCGCGTCTCGAGGACGCCTGGCTCCCCTGGCTCGTGGCGCTGGGGCTGGGCTCACAGGTTGAGCGCTGGACACGGTCGTTTTCCGTCGGCACTGCCGACTCCGATCTCGCCGCGAGTAGCTCCGCATGGTCGGGTGGTAGCGGTGGCTTCTCGGGAGGGGGAGGCGCGTTCGGTGGCGCGGGGGCCTCGGCATCGTGGACTACCGCGGTAGGGGCACTCTCGGCTGGGGTCTCGGCCCCCAGCTCGTCCTCGGATAGCGATAGCTCCGGCGGTGGCTCCTCCGGTGGTGGAGGCGGCGGCGGCTGGTAGGCTCAACGCGCCGGCAGCTCGCAGGCCAAGGTCATCGGCAGCAGCACCGTGAACGAACTCCCCTTGCCCGGGGCCGACTGCACCGTCACCGTGCCACCGTGCAGCTCGACCAGCCGTCGGGCCAACGGCAGGCCGAGACCGGTTCCCTGGAACCGGCGGTTGGTGCCCTCGTCGAGCTGGCGGAACTCCTGGAAGATGGCCTCGTGGTCCTCGGGGCGGATGCCGATGCCACGGTCGACGATCCTCACGCGCACGGACTCGACGCCCAGCGGTGACTCGGGCTGCGGTACGGCCGCCGCCTCGACCGTCACGGTCGCACGCGGCGGCGAGAACTTGACGGCGTTCGACAGCAGGTTGAACATCACCTGCTTGAGCTTGATCGCATCGGCGTTGACGACCGGGAGGTCCTCGGCGACGCACACCTCGAAGTCGATATCGTTCTCCGCCGCCACACCGCGCATGAGGTTCTCGATCTCACTCAGCAGGCTCCCGATCTGCACCGGCTCGAGGTGCAGCTCCATGCGTCCCGCCTCGATCTTCGAGAGGTCGAGGATGGTGTTGATCAGCCGCAGGAGGTGCTCACCCGAGGCCTGGATGTTGTGCAAGAAGCGGGCATACCGGGGCTCTACCAGCCCTTCCAGACGCTCCATGAGGATGGCGGCGAAGCCGATGATCGAGTTGAGCGGGGTACGCAGCTCGTGGCTCATGTTCGACAGGAAGATGCTCTTGGCACGGCTGGCCTCGAGCGCGCGTCGCTCGGATGCCACGGCCCGCTGCTCCGAAATCTCCGCCTCGGCCACCTTCTCGGCCAGAGCGCGATTGGACGCCTCGACCTCGGCCGTTCGCTCGGCGACCATGGCCTCGAGACGCCGCGTTCGGTGGCGCAGGGTGCGCATGCGCAGCATCGCCGCGAGCCACACCGAGCCACCCACCGCCAACACGTAAAGCACATAGGCCCACCAACGGCTCCACAACGGCGCGAGCACCTCGAACGACCACTCGGCGCCGACCTGGTTCCAGACGCCATCGTTGTTGCAGGCAATCACGTGGAAGCGATAGCGACCCGGCCGGATGCTGGTGAAGTACGCTGAGCGCCGGCTGCCGGCCTCCACCCAGCGATCGTCGAACCCCTCGAGCCGGTAGCGGAAGCGCACCTTCTCCGGGGCCACGAACGAGAGCGCGGTGTAGTGGAGTTCGAGCTCACGCAGCTCGGGCCCGAGTGCCCGCGTCACCTGTGGGCGCCTCGGTTCCCGGTCGACCAGCAGCTCCTCGATCAGGACGGGTGGCGGCGTCGGGTTGAACCGCATCCGGGGCAGGTCGACCACCGCCACGCCCTCGGCGGTGGGGAACCACAGCTCCCCGTTGCGTCGCCGCCAACCGGCTGGCTGTGAGCTGCCGTTGCATTGGTTGACCCGCAGCCCGTCGGAGCGGTTGAACCCCTCGGCCTCGACCCGGGCGATCTCACCCCTCGCCCGAGCGTAGAGCTGCTCTGCGCGGACCCGTGAGATGCCGCGGTTGGAGGTCATCCACAACCAGCCGTTGCCGTCGTCGAGAATCTGGAACACCTTGTTGTCGAATAGGCCATCGTCGACGGTGAAGGCGGTGATACCGGACGGCTCGATGAGCCCGAGCCCACTGTCCGTGCCGACCCACAGGTTGCCTCTGCCGTCCTCGGTCACGGCAAAGACGATGTCGTTGGGAAGACCGTCGGCCGTCCCAAGCACGCGCTCGACACCGTCGTGCCACCGAACCAGCCCTCCGTAGGTACCGATCCAGAGCTGGCCGAGCTTGTCCTCAAAGAGAGCCCGAACGTCGTTCGAAGGCAGCCCGTTGCCCATCGTCAGCACCTCGATGCGGCCCGCGCTCAGCCGGTTGAGACCGCCGCCCTCGGTGCCCACCCAAAGGGTACCTTCGTGGTCCTCGAGCACCGCCCGGACCAGGTTGGACGACAGCCCGTCCCGCATCGTCCAAGTGGTGAAGGAGGTCCCGTCGAACCGGGAGAGCCCGCTGCGGGACCCCACCCACAGGGTGCCGTCACGTCCTTCACCGAGCGCCCGCACCGAGGCGCTCGGCAAGCCCAGCTCGACGCCGAAGCTGGAGAAAGCACCCCCGCGGAAGCGACAGAGGCCGCCGCCATCGGTGCCGACCCAGAGATCGCCACGGCGGTCCTCGAGGACCACCCGCACGAAGTCGGCGCACAGCCCCTCCCGGGTGGTGTACGTCCTCACCTTCGTATCTCTGAGCTGGTTGAGGCCCCCGTTGGTCCCCACCCAGAGACTCCCCTCACGGTCCTCGTAAAGGGAGCGGACGAAGTTGTGGCTGAGGCCGTCACGGTCCGAAAACGTGCTGACGCGGCTGCCCTCGAGGCGCGCCAGCCCACCGCCCTCGGTGCCGACCCACAGGCTGCCGTCCCGGTCCTGCCACAGGGCGGCCACGAAGCTGTCGGGCAGCCCCTCGGCGGTGGTCAGCACTCGCCACCCCTCCGCAGTCCGCCGGGCCAGCCCGCCGCTCGTCGCGACCCAGAGCGTACCGTTGCGGTCCGGCAGCACCGCCCGGCAGAGGTTCGACGGCAGGCCGTCGTCGACGGTCAGCCGGGTGACGACCCGCCCCTCGACCCGGAGCAGACCTCGATCCGATGCGACCCACACGACGTCGGGACCGTCCGCGACCAGCGCCTTGACAGCCCCAGGTGTCGGGCCATCGAGCCCAGCCGGCTGGCAGCGCTCACCCGAGAAGCAGCAGATTCCCTTGTCGGTTCCAACCAGCAGCGTCCCATCTGGGCGCGGCAGGACCGCCCCGACCACATCGCTGGGCAGCCCATCGTCGGTCGTGTAGGTGCGGAATCGACCCTCCTCGCGCACCGCCAGGCCGCCGTTGGTGGCGATCCACAGGCGGCCGTGCTGGTCCTCCGCCAGGTGCAACACCGACGTGCCCCGGAGGTGCTTGCTGCGCGCCGCGTCGAAAACGACGAAACGGACCCCGTCGAACCGTACGAGCCCCTCGTAGGTGCCGAACCACAGATACCCGTCGCGGGTCTGCAGGATGGTGTGAATCGTGTTTTGCGGCAGCTCGTCCCGCCACGACCTGTGGGCGAGCTGGGTAATCGCCTTGTGCGGATCCAAGGCCCAGACGGCGCCGGCTACCAGCAGCAGGGGCGCCGCGCAGCAGCACCGTAACGCCGCGCGCACGGCCGATCGACCTCGGTCCATTGTAGCCGCCGTCGACGAACTGAAAACAGCTGCCGCGAGAACACGCACCGCTCGAGCCGACACCGCCTCCCGCGGCCCGAGCCGGCGGAGCTCACGCCGAAACCGCTTCCACCACCACGGCGCGGCCGAAGACGCTGCCCCAGCGGGCGGGTTTGGACGGCATGGCTCCTGTCTCAACCCCATCGCAGCGCCCTGCCGCTGGGACGGCATACCGTCCGGTAGAATGTCGGCCCCGGCCACGAACCGCCGGGCCAACAGGAGGGACCCACGGTGCAGATTTCGAACCGCGTAGCGTCGACGTTGCTCGTGGCAGCCTGCGGGCTGACGCTGGCCGGCTGCGGAGGCAACGGCGTGACTCGCGAGATCGTCGTTCCCGGCAACGTGGCCTGGACCGACACCGGCCTTGATGTGCAGGCACAGCAGCAGCTCGTGGTCAACGCGACTGGTGAGCTGGTCGCCAACCCCGAGAACAAGACCTCGCCGGACGGCTTCCTCGCCAAGCCAGAGTGGCGCAAGTACAACCTCTTTGCACAAGCCCCCCATATGGCGCTGATCGGCCGCATCGGCACCGACGGCCGCCCGTTTTTGGTCGGGGCTGCATTTCGCGCCCCGGCACCGGCATCCGGCCGGCTGTTTCTCGGCATCAACGACCGTGACACCGCCAACAACAAGGGGGCGTTCAGGGCGACGGTCACCGTCAAGTGAAGCAGGTACTGGTTGCTGACTCAGGGGCGCCGGGCAACGAGGACGAAATCGCGCGGCGCTGACAGCCAGGCGTCGAGCTGCTCCGCCAGCAACCGGAGAGGCACGTCCTGAGCCTCGCGCACCAGCCGCTGCTCGGGTGGGAACTCGTGGGCAAGACGGACCGAGTCGACCCTGAGCCCGACGGCGCGGGCGACGAAAGCGAGGGCGTCAGGGTGAACCGGCGCGTGGTGTGTGGGGTCGATCCAGAAAAGCCCGGCGCCGACCCGCAGCGAGTCCGGGTTGGGGCTTTCGACCAGCAGCACCCCACCCGGCCTGAGCACTCGCGCCGCCGCCTCCACCAGGCTCATCCAAACCGAAGCCGGGAGATGCTCAACCAGGTGTAGCGCGACGATTCCACCGAGGCTTCCAGGTGTCCGTGCCGCCAGCGCCGCCAGCGCGTCTTCCTCCGCGACGTCCAGTCCGTCGCGTCGGCAGGCTTCGACCATCGCCGGGTCGGTGTCGACACCAGCGGCCTCGATACCGGCAGATCGGAGCAGCCGCAGCAGCTCCCCGCGGCCGCACCCGAGATCGAGTATCGGAGCCTGCCCACGCAGCACCTCCACGTGTTCGGCGACGCGGGCCGCGATCTCCTCCTCGCTGCCCCGGAACAGGTCGGCAAAGGCGCGCGAGGCGGCCAGCATCACCTGCGGGAGGCGCGCCTCCACCGCGGGTGACGCGCGGACGCGCAGCGGCTCTTCGGCTACCAGGCGGTCAACGAGACCGGCGGTCTCGGCAAGCTCCTCATGCAGTTGTGTCACCAGCGCGTCGAGCCGGGACGCGAGGGCCGGAAGCCGCCGGTCGCGCACCTCCTCCGCCAGCGCCTGCACCCTGGCGAGGACGGTGGCGAGATCATCGACCCGCCGTGCGGCGTCCGGGAGCTGGGCATCGCGCAGGCGCTCGAGGTCGGCGAGGACTGCCTGGACCGCCGCATGGAGCCTCTCTCCCGAGGCTTCGAGCTGCGGAAGCCGTCGGTCGCGCAGGTTCTCGACCTCACCAGTGAGCCTCAGAGCGGTAACGTGCTGCGCCGACTGCGTCCTCTCCACGAGCTCCAAGCGCTGGTCGCGGACCATCTCGAGCTCGACTTGGAGCGCCCTGATCGCAGCGTCCAACCGGCTCTCCGCCGTCTCGACCCGACCCTGGAGCTCCGGCAGCGCATCCTCGGTGACGGTCTGAAGGCCAGACCGCGTCAGCTCACCAGCATTCCTGAGATCGGCAACCTCGCCCAGGGTCTGGTCGAGGCGCGTCTGGAGGTGGTCACGCAGCAGACCGATGCTCTCAGAGAGATCCTGCTGACCGGCCCCGAGCTGCTCCAGGGAGGCGCTCACATCTTTCTGCACCGCCGCCAGGTCGCGCCGGAGATCGTCGATACGCCGACCCATTTCGGCCCTCTGCTCGTCCGCGAGCTCGAGCCGGCGCGACAGGAGCCCCAGTGCGGTCGCGTTGGCCTCGGTGCGATGTCGCAGATCGCGGAGCGCGTCTCGGAGTACCCACGCCAGGGCCCGACCGACCAAGGTGCGCAACCTCCCGGCCGCGGCGCGCCTCGGGGGGGACGGCAGCTCGGAGGGCGGCGGACTTTCGGAATGGCTCACGCCAGATCAGGCGCTGGCCTGCTCCCCCTCGCGAAGCACGTGCACGGTGATCGGCACGCGCACGTCGCGGTGCAGGTGCAGCTCGGCCGCGAAGCTGCCCAATCGCTTGATGTGCTGGGCTAGCTCGATCTTGCGGCGATCGACGTCGAACCCCTTCACGGCCAGGGCCTCCGCCACGTCGGAGGCGGTGACAGAACCGTACAACGCATCGCTCTCGCCGGCTCGACGGTAAAACGACAGCTCGAGCCCGACGATCTTCCCCGCCAACAGCTCGGCCTGCGCTTTCTGACGCTCCTGCGCCTCGAGCCACCGGCGCTGCTCCTGCTTGAAGCGGGCCAGGTTGGCGGGGGTCGCTTCATACGCGAAGCCTTTTGGAATAAGATAATTCCGTGCGAATCCGGGCTTCACCTCGCAGATCGTCCCGCGGTCGCCGAGGTGCTCGACGGTATCGTTGAGAATCACTTTCATCACGCCCTCCCTTCGTCCGGCTTCCCGCTCCGTCGCAGCCGGACAAACGCATCGGCCAGCCCCGCCGCCGCTACAGTCGCGGCTACAGGCATCTGCAGGGCCACGAGCAGGACACCGGCTCGAACCCAGCGGTTGTGACGCAACCGGGGGCCGAGGTAGAAGTGGATAATAGCCAAGCCATGCACGAAATACAACCCGGCGACGGTCACCAACAGGTTAGCGGCCAACCACTTCCCGGGTTCAGGCAGGAACACCCAACCGAGCCCCCCGAGGATGAAACCGACCGGGAGCCATTCCTCCGAGCGGTAATCACAAAATGGCCCCCTGGCAGTGTCGAGGCCGAGCACGCTCAGCCGCGCCCCCAGGAAGCGACCCAGAAGCGTCAGGTAAAGGGCTGACAGGGCGGGAACGATGTAGGCAACCAGACCGAAAGCGGCGCCGATCTCACGCGTACCGCTCCCCAACCCATACAGCCCGGACGGTATACCTGCCTGCTCCAAGCTCGCGGCGATCATCTCGCCGAGGCGCTGGGGAGGAAAGGCGGGATACAGGATCGCACTCAGCGCTGAGAGGCTGATCAGCAACCCCACCAACACCAAGATGGCGAGCCAACGCCCTTCGCTCCACCCACGCCGTCGCCAGCTCTCGACCGAGACCGCCGGCCAGGCCGTCGTCGCCAGGTAGCCCAGCGTCAGGACAGCAAGCCAGGTCGAGGAGGTGAGGAGTGCGCCTCCAGTACCGACCACCGCAACCCAGCCCCAGGCCATGAACGAGGGGCGTCCGCTCGCGGTCACCTGCAGCAACGGCAGGGGGGCCAGCAGGGCCAGGACCAAACCCACGAGCGGCACCAACGGCAGGCTCAAGTAAACGAGCACCGAAAGCAACCCCGCCACCCCGGGGCCGATACGGCGCAGGGATGGCGGGTTGGACGGCGTTGGACTGCTCGACATCCGATGCCGCGGCGCTCAGTCTCCCAGGTACGGCAGGAGCGCCAGGTGGCGGGCCCGCTTGACAGCGCGGGTCAGCTTGCGTTGGTAGATCGGGTTGGTGCCCGAAACCCGGCGGGGCAGGATCTTGCCGGAGACGGGCACATACTGCTTGAGCAGGTCGAGGTCCTTGTAGTCGATGTACTCGATCCCCTCGGCGGTGAACTTGCAGCTCTTCTTGCGCTTGACGTAGTACTTCTTCTTCGACATCTCAGGCCTCCTCGCCCGCCGGCGCGGCGGCTTCCTTGGCCGCCTTGGCGGCCTTCTGCTTGGCGCGCACCTTCTCCATCTTGCGGCTGCGCTGCAGCTCCCGATCCAGGTTCAGTGTCAGGTAGCGGAGCACCTGATCGGATAGGCGCAGCTTGTACTCGAGTGCCTTGACCGCCGGGCCGGTCCCTTCGAACTGCCAAAACACGTAGAAGCCCTCGCGCTGGTGCCTGATCTCGTAGGCGAGGTTACGCTTGCCCCAGACGTCCTGCGTGACGATCTCCGCCTTCTGCGCCGCCAACAGCGTGCGCAGCTCGGCGAGGAACGCCTCGCGCTCCTGGTCGTCGAGGGTTGTGGTGAGGACGATACCGACTTCATAGAGCGCCATGTCGTCTCCTTTCGGCCTGCGGCCCCCGGATCGAGCCGGGAGCAAGGATGACCGCCCCGTCTGCGGGCGCGGAGGGGCACTCTAGCCGATCGCCGGGGAAATGGCAAGAACCTGTCGGCAGCCAGGTTGGGGACGGTGCCGAAGGGCTGGTCTAGGTGGCCGCCACCGGGTCGGGTGAAGCCGGGGCGCGGTTGTATCGGCTGGCTGCCCGTCCGAGGCCGGCGTGGAGCGCCATCTCGATACAGGCGACCGCGTCGCCAACCAGGCTCCGGGCAGCGGCCAGCTCCCCGTCCTCGAACGGAGCCAGCACGTAGTCGGCGAGATCTCGCCAGGGGCTGGCGCCGCGGATCCCCAGCCGCAAGCGCGGGAACCCCTCTCCGATCGCTTCGACGATGGAGCGGAGCCCGTTGTGGGACCCGGCGCCGCCGGACGGCCGAAGCCGGAGCTGCCCCAACTGCAGCTCGACGTCATCCACCACCACGAGGAGCTGCGAGGGCGTCAACGACTCGGCGGCGGCAAACGCAGCCACTGCCGGTCCGGACAGGTTCATGTAGCTCTGAGGCTTGATCAGCCAGATGGGCCGGCTGCCGCCTCGCCGGGACGACAGCACGTGGCAAGCCAAACGGAACCCGGTAACCCGCCACTTCGATGCCAGCGCGTCGATGACCTGGAAGCCGACGTTGTGCCGCGTGGCTTCGTACTCGCGGCCCGGATTTCCGAGCCCCACCACGGCGGCGATGTCCATCGACGAGGGCTACTCCCCGCTCTCCGCAGGGGTCGCCTTGCCGCGCTTGATGACCTCCGGCTCGGCGGCCTTCTCCTCGCTGACCTCAGCCACCGGCTCCTCCTCGCCCTTGGCGCCATGCGCCTCGATATGGACGATTACCTTGTGGGGATCGTCCAGAAGCTTGACGCCCTCGGGAAGGACGAGGTCACCGGCCGAGATGTGTTCGCCGATACCAAGGCCGGAGACGTCGGTGTGGATCGCATCGGGCACCGCCTCGGCGGCGCACTCCAGATGCAGTGACCGGCTTCCCCAGTCGAGGAACCCACCTGCCTTCACTCCTGCCGGCTCGCCCTCGAGCACCACCCGGACCTCGACCTTCACGCGCTGTCCCTTCTCGACGCGAATGAAGTCGAGGTGCAGGAACTGGTGGGTGATGAGGTCCTGCTGAGCCTCGTGGAGCATCACGTGGCGCTCCGTCTTGGTGCCCTTCATCCGCAGCAGAAAGAGGGAGTTACGGCCCTTCTCCGTCTTCAACAGCTTGGTCACCACCTGGCGATCGACGACCACCGCTGTCGGCTCCTTGCCCCCCCCGTAGACGACGGCGGGGATGAGCCCCTGCTGCCGCAGCTTGCGATTCGCGCCTTTGCCAGTGGAGTCACGCCGCTCCACCTCGATGACCAAGTCTTCCATTTGTGCCTCCAGCCCCACGGCCGAAGCCGCAAGGGCGGGAACTTTACCACACCCCGCCCCGACGGGGAACCCCGTTGACCAACGCGCGGCCAAAAGCGCGCTCCTGCCGGGGTCAACACGAGGCCAACCCGACCCGCTCAGCTCCTGGCGGTGCCCCCTCGCAGCCAGGAGCGGGTGAGCAACAACGCCACCGGCGAGACCATGGCGATGAGCGCATAGATGAGCCACATCTGCTCACTGTGCCGGACCCCCTCGGCCGGGCAGAAGCGCTGCAGGAACCAGCCGGCGTACATCCCGGTGAGGAATTTGGTCAGAAACCAGGGGAGCTGGCCGATACCGACGTAGGCACCGGTCTTGCCGGGCGGGGCGAGCTCGGTGAGGTAGTGGTAGAAGCGCGGCTGCCACATCGACTCGCCCACGGTCATGAGGACGATGAAGGTGATGAGTGCGGCCGGCGAGGGCCCCAGGACCAGCAGGAACGTCGGCGCCGCCATGACCAGGGTTCCCCACACCATCATGTCGAGCGGATCACGCTTCGCGGTGAGGGCGGCGACCAGCGGCGCAAGCAGGAAGACGAGGAGTGGGCCGAGGTTCGAGAACAGCTCGAAACGGTCCGCCACCCACGGCACGAAGGCGCGGTTGATGTACAGCGGCAAGGTCAGCCAGTTGTGGGCGAACAGCGTCTGCACCGGGATCAGGATGAAGATGAAGTAGGCGAAGCGCGGGTCGCGCAGCGGGTGCTCGGCGAACCAACGGCACGAGAAGACGCGCGGCCGGTTTTCGCCACGCGCCGCCTCCTCGCGGGCCGCGGTCTCGGGGCGCGCCGCCAGCGCCGCGCGCACCGTCGCTCGGGTGAGGATGGCGCCGGTGATCGCCACCGAGGCCAGGGTCAGCACGGTGTAAAGCGCGAACACACCGTTGATGCCATTGGGCGGGAAAGCGCTGCTGGCGATCCCGCGCACCTTCGGGGAGAGCAGGCCAGCGACGAAAGCCCCCAGGTTGTTGAGGCCGTACACGACGGCGAACGCCATCGCCGACGTCTCGCGGGTCGAGAACTGCTTCACGGCCGAGAACAAGACCGGCTGGAACATACCGAACCCGATGACGACGATGAGCAGGCTGGTAGCCGTCATCAAAAACGCCGGCGAAAAGAGGCTACCGCCCGGGAGATAGCCGGCGAAGGTGATGAAGATGCGCCCGACACCCATGAGGAGGATCGAGGCGAGCAGCACCCGCCGCAGGCCGAAACGGTCACCCATCTCGCCCAGGAAGAACATCGCGAAGGTGATCCCGCCGGTGAAGAACGAGACCACGACCCCGGCCGTGATATCGCCGAGCGCCACGTTCTCCGAGAGGTACTTCATGAGCAACGTGAGCACCCCGAAATAGGCGATGCCCTCGAGAAAGTACGGGACATTCACGCCCCACATCGCACGCGGCGAGCGGATGAAGGAACGCAACGTACCGACGATCTCATCGAGCGCCTGCAAAAGGGGGGTTCGGGTCTGGGCTGTCTCGCTCATGAGCGGCTCCCGGTCTGCGCCGGTCAGCGTACCAGCGGCGTCGCGTCGAGGCCACTTCCCGCCCCTCACCCTCGCCTTCCGGAGCACCGGCTCCATCTCCGGGCACGCGGCTCGGCTTCCCGCAGGGAGCCGGCGAGGCGCAAACGGCCCCGGCGCGGGCGCGGCTGCGACGATCGGGCCGGCCTTGGGCTCTGGCGCGGTACACTGCCCGCTGGGAGGTGCTCGTGAGGTCACGATCCCCGACCCGACGGGTTCTTCTGCCGGCCGTTGTCGGTCTGGGTCCGGGCGGCGCGGTCGGTACAGGGTACCCGTCCGAGCCATGTGCGTCTCCGCGCTCGAGGCCAAGCGCGCGCGGCCCACGAGATCGGTGTGGTTCCCGCTCGCGGAGCAGCCGGTGGAGGGGACTGTCCTTGAGCTCGGACTGCTGGCACAGCTCAGCCGGTACCGACGTGGGCGGTCCCCGGTGCTCGTGGAGGCGAACAGCGCCCAGCCGGTGCGGCGGGTTCCGAGGCCACGTGGAGGCACCGATGCGCAAGCTCTCACCCCTGTTCGCACTCCTCCTCGCCGCTGCCGGGTTTGCCCAGTCATCGGCCGACGACTTCCTCACGGCCGGCCCAGCGGAGCCGCTCGCCGCCCCGGCGCAAGCCCGGCTCGAGGCGATCGCCGCCCCGGCGCTCGCAGCCCACATCGCCTTCCTCGCCTCCCCCGCGCTGGAGGGGCGTGGGCTCGGCAGCCGCGGGCTCGAGGCTGCAGCGGAGTACGTGGTGTCGCAGCTCAAGCTGGCCGGGGTGCGGCCGCTCGCGCCGGTCGGCCATGACGGCGCCAACCCTTGCTATCGCCAGGTGGTGCCTCTCCGTGAGGTGCGCGAGCTCGCCAGCACGCTCGCGGTCGAGACACGCACCGCGGCCGGCATGCAGGCCCGCTCGTTCGCCGCCGGCGTCGATCTCATCGCACCGGCACTCGGACCGCGCTCGCTCGGTGGCAAGGTCGTGTTCGCTGGCTACGGCATCCGTGAACCGGGGCTGGGGCGCGACGACTTCGCCGCCCTCGACGTGCGCGGCAAGGTGGTGCTGATCCTCGGCGGGCTGCCGCCGGGCGAGGCGTGGCAGCAGCCGGAGCTGGTCGAACGCTACGGCTCGGCGCGCGCGAGCCGGCGGTACGCCGAGCGGCTCAAGGCGCTCGGGCGGATGGGTGCGTTGCTGGTACTCGCCGCCGAGGAGGCGGAGCACATCACCCGGGTGCTGCGCGAGGAGCCACCGGAGGAGCGGGCTTTCCTCCCGTACGATCCGGTGCCCTGGCCGGACGACACGCCGCCGCTGGTGCCGGTGTCGTCCGCGGTGGCCGACGCATTGCTGGGTGCAGCGGGGCTGTCGTTCGCCGCCGCGCCCTCGGCGGCACCGCGCGAGCTCGTGGGCGCGACCGCAACGCTGCGTATCACGGGGGCCGAGACGCTGGTCTCGAGCCTCAACGTGGTCGGGGTGGTTCTCGGCTCCGACCCGGCACTGCAGGACATGGCGGTGGTGGTCGGCGCTCACATGGACCACCTCGGCAAGGTCGGGGATAGGATCTACCCTGGCGCTGACGACAACGCCTCGGGCGTCGCCGCGTTGCTCGAGATCGTCCGTGCCTTCGCCGGCCTCGAACCGAAACCCAAGCGCTCCATCGTCTTTGCGTTTTGGACCGGCGAGGAGGACGGCAAGCTCGGCTCCGGCCACTGGGTTCGGCACCCCTGGTGGCCGCTGTCGCGGACGAGCGCCTACCTCAACCTCGACATGATCGGCCATCCGTGGCTCTCCGAGGAGATCCGCACCCTGCTCACCGACAGCAAGTACCCGGATGCGGACGGGTTCCTCAAGGGCCTCGCCCCGGCGGACTTCGTCGAGCCAGGGCTGCCCACCGACCGGCCGGAGTTGGCGGCAGCGCTGCTGCGCGCCGGGCGTGCCACCGGGCTCGCGCTCCACCTCGACCGTACCGACGGCACCAACGGCGGCAGCGACTACCGCGACTTCGCGCGTGCCGGGGTGGGGTGGGTGCGGTTTTTCGGCAACTTCTTCCCCGACTATCACGAGCCCGGCGACACCCCCGACGCGCTCGACCCGGCGCAGGTGCAGCGCATGGCGAGGCTGGCGTTCGCTACCGCGTACCTCCTGGCCGACAGGTAGCGGGCGGGGCAAGCCCCGCCCCTACAGGAGCTTGACCTCGGCGTACCAGCCCTTGTCGACGATGGTGGTGGCGTAGGGGGCGGAGAGCTTCTGCATGAGCTCGATGATCTGGCGGCCGCGCTCGGTGCGGGCGAGGCGCGGCACGCCGTAGAGCGGGCCCTCGTCGTCGATCGTGAAGGGGATCAGCTCGATGCGGCGCAACTTGGCGGCATTGATGGTCATGCGCACGAGCACGCCCTCGAAGATGCGCTCGGGGTCGCGGCGGTCCCAGACCGAGACGTTGGTGGGACGGGCAATCTCCTGGTCCCGCTGGTGGATGAGGTCGATCGGGATGCGCTCGGGGGTCCGGTACTGGTAGATGAAGTTCGAGAGGCTGTAGAAGATCGGCACACCCTTGCGGATTTCGATGCCGCGCAGGACGTGCGGGCCGCTGCCGAGCACAAGGTCGGCGCCGGCGTCCACGGCGCGGTGGAACATGACCTGGTCGTTGGCCGGGGTGGTGTCCTGGATGCCGTACGCGCGGTGGTGGCTGACGTCGTGGTTGTGCAGCGAGACCATGAGGACGTTGTTGTGCCGCTTGGCGAGCACGATGTCGTCCTCCATCGCCTTGACGTCGTCCTCCATGAGCCCCTCGACCGCCTCGGTGGTGCCGTCCGGCTTGGCGACGAGGATGCTGGCCGGGTTGATGGTCGCCAGGCACGGCCCCGACGGGTCCTTGCACCGGTACTTCTGCGTCCAGTAGCGCAGGTACGAGAGCAACCCGAACTTCGTCTTGACGGCCTGCACGCCGGTGTTGCCCACGGCGCGGGCGTCGGCGAGCGTCATCCCGGCGCCGGCGTAAGTGATCTGCGCGCGGTCGAGCGCCTTCAGGCAGTCCCGGAGGCCGTCCGGGCCGAAGTCGAGCGCGTGGTTGTTGGCGAGGCTCACCATGTTGATGCCGATCGCCGCAACCTCCCAGGCGAACGGAATGGGGGCGCGGAAGTTGTAGAACGACCGCTGCGCCTCGGGGTGCTCGTTGATCGAGAACTCGAGGTTGCCGTAGCCGATGTCAGCCTCCTGCATGAGCCGGAAGAGCTGCCGGTGCTCGGGGTCGGGGAGGTTCGAGATCTGCTCGTTGAAGATCATGTCGCCGACGGCGGTGACGATGACGTCGCCGGGCTCCTCCCGGAGCAGCGCCGTGACGCGGCCCTCCCAGTCCACCTTCTCGGGCGGCAGCGGTGGGTGGATGCGCCGGTTGTACACCGACTTGCTCTGGTCCCACGTGAGCTTCTCGGGCGGGGTCTGGGCGGAGGCGGCACCGGCGAGGGCGGCGGCGAGAGCGAGCCCCAGGGCCAGCCTGGCGATGCGTGACGAGTCGAGCTTCATGCGAGACCTCCTTGCCTCAGTTGGCCGCCGCACGTGCGGTCTCGACGACGGTCCGGGTCTTCACGTCGAACACCTCGCCCGGTAGCAGCACGTGGACCTTCAGCCCGTGGGCGCCGAGCCCGTCCTGCCCGGTGTTGTGCGGAAAGCGGCTGAGCTTCGCTGCGGAGGCGTCCACGACCATCACCGAGCTCCGCCCTATGACCTCGAACGTGCCGTCCGGTCGCACCCAGGCAGCCGTGTCCTCGTCGATCCCGACCCCCAGCAGCTCGGGGTGCTCGAGAATGACGGAGATCAGCCGGTTCTCCCGCTGCCGGGCGATGAAGTGCTGGTCGACGACGACGCCGCGAAAAAACCCCAGCCCGTCCAACAGCTCGACCGAGCGGCTGCGAATGGCCGAGAAATCGCCCTCGCCGGTGATCATGAGTGGGCTCTGGCAGGCGGTACCGGCCGAGGTCCCGCCGATCACCGCACCGCGGGCGAACGCCGCGCCGATCGCAGCGAGGACCGGCGAGTGGGCGAACGCGGTGACGATACGCACCTGGTCGCCGCCGCCGAAGAAGATCCCGCCAGCGCGCGCGGCCAGCTCCACGTAGTCGGGACGTCGGGCGTCGGCCGGACCGTGGATGTCGAGGGAGACGACGTCGGTGCAGCCGTACTCCTCCCTGAAGAGCTTGACGTAGTACGCGCCGGCGTCGGGTTCCGAGGAAGCCGTGGGAATCGTCACGATCGGCGCGGAGGGGCCGCCCGCCAGCTCGACGAACTTGCGCATCACCTCCGGCGGCTTCTCGCCACCGCCGATGAGCAGGAGGTGGCCCTTCGGCGTCGCGTCCTGCCCCGCGGCCACCACCGCCCAGAGCACCACCCCGACCAGTACCGTCAGCTTCCGCATCCCCACTCCTCCGTCACCCGCCGGCCGCAAGAACCGGTGAAGAACAGGGGCGGCCGTCCGGCCGCCCCCTCGCGACACCTCAGGACACCATCAGAAGTCGATGCGGATGCCGGCTCGGAGCTGCCGGGGCGCCTCGATTGAGGTCCCGGTGCCGTACTGCGCCCTCGGCTTTGTCGGGAACCCCTTCGACGGGCTCCAGTCTCCGTATCGCCCGCTCACGCTGAGCACGGTATCGGAGTTGAAGACGTTGAAGCACTCGAGCGAGAGCTGCACCCGCATTGCGCTGCCGAGCTTGGTTCCCCAGGCGAGGCGCAGGTCCACGAGGTGGCGGTCGTCGAGCTGCTGGGAGCCCCGCGGGGTCAGCCAGATGTAGTTGCCGGTGCTGGCGTTGTAATCGAGCAGGCTGCGGATGCGGATGTACGGGGTCCAGTACCAGCCGGACAGGTAGGTGTACTGGCCGCTGAGCTGGAACCCGAGCGGCAGGTCGACGGCGCCCGACAGCTTGAACTCCCACTCCGAGTAGTTGGCCATCTTGCCATCGGCATTGATATAGCCGTTCTTGTCCATGAGCTCGTACTCGTAGCCGTTGTTCTTGATGATGTTGCCGTCCATGTCGGTCCACACGACCGAGCTGCGGAGCGACCAGCCGTTGGCGTATCGTTTCTCCATTCGCAAAGTCACCGACTGCATATCGCGGTAGGCGCCGTTGTTGGTGGTCAACACGAACTCGGGGGCGGACAACAGGTTGTAGATCGGCAGCGTGCCACCGCCGAAGGGGTTGCCGGGAGCCTGGTAGAGCTCGTAGTCGTCGTTGACGTTGACCATCGCCATGATCTTGCGGAAGCGGCGATCCATGAGGTCGAGCCCAATGCCGAGGTTGCGGGAGAACTGGTGCTCGAAGGAGAGCAGCGTCTCGTCCACGTACGGGTGCTCGACATCACCGATGGTGGCGTAGAGATAGGTCGGCTCGTCGCAGTCGTCATAGGCGTTGGTGTCGGAGTTCCAGTAACAGTTCTGGTCCGGGATCGCCGCCCGCCCCGAGGCCTCGCGGTCGAACAGGTAGGTGTACATCTTCTCGTGATACCGACCCCAGTGCGCCTTGACGGCACTCCTGCTGTTGCCGGTCACGTCCCAGACGAAGCCGATCCGGGGGTCGACGAAATCGACGTCGTAGACCTTGGAGTCGCCGTGCCCGCTCTGCCACCCGCCGCTGTGCTGGCCGTAGCGCACCCCGTAGTTGACGGACCAGCGTCCGACCTTCAACGAGTCCTGGGCGTAGACGGCGAAGCTGGTGTACTTCGGGTGGGCGTTGTACTCGCCGTTGCCGCGCTCGATGAAGTCGGCGCCACACGCAGGGTTGGTCAGATAGTTGGCGCGCTGCTCGCCGTAGGTATCGCCGGGGCAATAGGAGGAATCATCGTTGTAGGTGAAGCCACCGTTTCGCAGCCAGACGTCGGACGAAGAACCCCGCTCGTAAACCCCACCGAACTTGAAGGCGTGCGAGTCGTCGTCGCCCAACAGGCCGTCCTTGAACAGGCTCCAGGAGCCGTCGAGCGATACGACGTGCCGGTGATTGAGCTCCTGCATCTCGGCGTTCTGCCAGTAGTTGCCATCGTTTGCGTTGTAGTCGTAGCGTCCCGGCAGGCTCGTGCCGTGGTACGGGATGTAGTCGTCGCGGCCGTCGTAGCCGGTGAGCTTGACGTTGACGAAGTTGGAAGCGTTGATGAGGTTCTCCCAGTTGAGTGAAAACGACACCCCGGGCGCCCTCTGCTTCCAAGCGGCCTCGGGAAGCGTCTCGTAGTCGATGCCGCGTCGGTCGTGGGTCGTGTTGTCGTACTCACCCATCAAGGCCACCCGGTTCGACTCGCCGGCCTGCCACGTCAGCTTTCCCAGCCAGCGAGGAATCTTGCGGTCGGAGGTGTCGATGGCCCCCACCGGCGTCGTGACCTGCCGCCAGTACTCACCGGACACGAAAAACCACAGCTTGTCCCGGACAGCCGGCCCTCCCAGGCTGAGGACGAAGTCGCTGTACTTGAACTCCTCTCCCTCCGCATCGGTGTTGCTGGAAGTCCACGACTCCGGTTGATAGTAGAGCTCCACGCCGCCGTGGAACTCGTTGCCGCCGGACTTGGTCACGCCGTTGATGATGCCGCCGGTGTAGCCGCCGTACTCGGCGTTGGCACCCAGGCCTCCGATTTGGATCTCCTCCATCCACTGGACGGCCGGCAGAATCCAGTGTTGGCCGGCTCCCGCGTCGGCCATGTTGACGCCGTCCAGGGTGAAAGCGTTCTGGCTCTCGGTGGTGCCGCCGTAGGCGAGCATACCCGAGCCCGAGGAGGCACCCGAGGGGTTCACGCCCGGAGCCGCTTTGATGATGTTGTAGTAGTTGTTGGGCCGCGGCTGGTTGCTCAAGAAGTCCTGACCGAAATGGCTCGACACGGTGTTGGACACGACGCTGACCAGCGGCGCGTCACCGGTGACCGTCACCTGCTCGGTGACCTTGGCTAGCTGCATCGTTATGTCGACGGCCAGCGCCTGACCGAGCCGGATCCGCACCTCCTCCTGCCGGGCGGTGGCAAACCCCGGGAGCTCCGCCTCGAGAGTGTAGGCGCCGGGGGGCAGCGAGGGGAACCGGTAGATCCCTCTCAGGTCGGTGATCGCACGCATCTGCCGGGCGACGAGGGCATCCGAGGACACCGTCACCGTGGCGCCCGGCAGCACGCCGCCTTCCGTGTCCTTGATCGTGCCCTGAAGGCTGCCGGAGGTGACCGTCTGCGCACCAAGCGGCGCCGCCAGACCAACCATCAGCAGGACCACCCCCACAACTCGACCGAACGTTCTCATGCCTGACCTCCTTCTCCTTACTCAAGCGCCACCCGGTATGGGTGGCGTCGTATCTGGCGTTTGGCGTCGCCGCTTCATGGCGGCCAGCAACGTCCGGCCGGCTGTGTCGATGTGGTAGCGCATCGCCCGCTCGGCCCGGCGCGGGTTACGCTCGGCGATCGCCGCGACGATCTCGGCGTGCTCACGTCGGTCGGCCTCATCGCGTTCCGGCACCGAGGCCACTGCCACGTCCGGGATGTTGCTCCACAGCATGGTGGGGAACGCTGCCCAAAGCTGCGTGAGCGTGCGCACGAGCTGCGACCGCCGGCTGGCCCGGATGATGAGCGTGTGGAGCTGGCGGTTGAGCTCCCGGTCGCGCATCAGGTCCTCGGGAAATCGGCACTCCATCATGCGCTCGAACAACTCCTCGAGCTCCCCGATCTCGCTGTCCGTGATCTCCATCGCCGCGTAGCGTGCGGCCCGGCTCTCGATGAACGAGCGGCAGGCGTACAGGTCCTCGACGTCCTCCCGGCTCAGCTCGACAACCCGGACGCCGCGGTACGGCACGTGCTCGACGAGCCCCTCCGCCGCGAGCTGCTTGAGCGCCTCACGCGCCGGAGTCTGGCTGACGCCCAGCTCGTTGGCAAAGCGCTCCTGCCGCAGCCACTCGCCTGGCCGGAGCCGCCCCTCGAGAATCGCGGCGCGAAGGCGGTCCGCGACCACCTGGCGGAGCTGGCGGTTGTACGCGGGGCTTTCTCGCATGCTCGCGGTCTCCTACATTATATATAAAGCATCATGCATGACCACTCTAAAGCGGCGCCACCGAGGTTGTCAAGCGCTGGCGATCCCGGATCGCCTTGCCAGGATCGACCACGTGCCCAACAGGACCATGGCGAAGGCTGCGACCGAGAGACCGGCGATAAGCGAGCGTGGCCAGAAGACGAGCTCGAGCTCGCGGCGACCGGGCGGAACCGCGAGGGTGATCGCCTCCCCCGGCGCGAGGTCGAGCTCGACCGGGCGTCCGTCGACACGTGCTCGCCAGCCCGGGAAGTAGGGGTTGGCCACGACCACGAGCCCACCCGAGGGCGAGTCGGTCTCGAGGCGCCATCGAGTCGGGGCTCGCTCGTGAACCGTGACGCTCCCGACAGCGACGGCAAAGCGCGCCCGAGCGAGCGCCGAGCGGTTCCGTAGGATCCGCCCGTCGGGGCCGCGGTACACCTCCTCGAGCTCGCATCCCCACGCCTCCCCGAGCGCCGTGGCGGAGTCGCGCACCGCCGGCGAGACGAGCACGACCTCCACGTTCCAGAACGACAGCAGCGGACCAGGGTGGCGGAGCGCGCTGGCTTGGATGACGAGACCGCGCACCGGCGCACTCTCCTCCCACTGCCGGCGCCATCCCGCCGGTGCGAGAGCGTCGTAGCCCCGGACATCCTCGACACCAACCTCGGTCGCCAGGTTGGGCGGCAGCATGTGCCCCAGCGGCAGGACGCGGAACGGGCCCGGCATCGCCTGCAGCCTCTCGAGCAACGGTGTGGTCATGCCGATCAGCGCCGGTGAGGTCACAGCGTGCACACCCTGCGCCGCCACCAGCAGCTCGCCCAACACCAGCACAGGCGCCAGCGCGACGAGACGGCGGATGGGAGGCGGTACGCCGCGCCGCCGGAGCAGGGCTCGAAGGCGATCGAGCGCGATGGCGCCCAGCACGGCAAGCGGGAGCGGGAGCAGAAGCACCGCGCGCGTCCAGTAGATGGGCGTACCCCGCGCCAGCAGACGCGCCAGCGGGCTGTCGAGTGCCGCCGCCAGGAGCACGACCGCGGCCAGCGCTGCGACTGCAGCCAGACGACGGCGCACCAGCGCCAGCCCACCCAGGGCCAGCACCAAGCCAACGAGCGAGACCGTCACCGCGGTCTCGACCTGGTTTCCAGCCTGGATGCTGGGCACGACGAAGCGCACGAGCGTCCGCCAGGGGAGCGTGGTCACGGCTCGACCCTGGCCGGTCGCCCACGCTTCGGAGAGCACGAGGTACTCTCCGAACGGAAGGAGCACCGGAGCGGCCAGCGCCGATCCCGCCAGAGCCGCCAGTGCGGCGCGCCCGCAACCCCGCGGGCCGCGCGTGGCGAGCACCCAGGCCCCCGTCAGCAGCGCGACCATCAGCAGCGTCTCGGGGTGCCCGCCGACGCAGGCGAACCAGGTAGCGCCAGCCGAGGCGGCCACGAGCCCGAAGCTCGCTCGCCGCGCGGCTCGCTGCGCGGCCCACAGCACCCATGGCGCCGCCGCGGCAACCAATGTATGCGGGTGGGCAAGCCAAGCCACGAACGCGCCGGAAAGCGAGAACGAGACGGCACCCAGGGCAGCAGCCACCCGCGAGCGACCGAGGTCGCGCAACCAGAGCCAGGCTCCGGCGGCCGCGGTCAGGACCTTGAGGAGCAGTACGAAGTTCCAGGCACGGGCCACGCCGAGCACGAGCGCTGGCCAGACGAGCGGCGAGCCGAGCGCCGACTGGGCGTTGCCGAGCAGCGGCACGCCGCCGTCCTGGAACGGGTTCCACAGCGGCAGCCGCCCCGCCGCGAGCTCGCGCCGGGCGAGCTCCAGCCACGGCACGAACTGCTGGGCGGGATCGGCGAGGTCCACGTTGCCCGAGCCTCGCTCGGCGAAGTACGGCTGCCAGGGGTAGCAGAGCGAGCGGATGTCGCTCGACAGCAGCAGCCCCCGGTGCATCCCGAGCCCGAACCACACCGCCGCCGCCAGCACGGCGAGCAGGAGCGGCGCGAGCAGACGGGAAGACCCGGCTCGGAGATGCCTCATCGCCTTCGAGGCTAGCGGCGGCGCGGTCGCCGCGTCAACGTGTCACCGACCGTCCGCCGGCATCGGCCCATCCCCCGCCGGCAACGACACCACCATCGCTTCTGGCGGGGGGCGGTGTGCGGTCACCGGTGACTGACGCCGATCACCGGCGCATCAGTTGCCTCAACCGGGCGTAGCCGGCGCGGGAGACGGGGACCTTGGAGCCGTCGCGCAATACCGCGAGACGGCTGTCCTTGGCGTAGGTCTCCAGGCCCGAGATGCTCGCGAGGTTGAGCACGAAGCAGCGGTGAACCCGCACGAAGCGCCGCGGGTCGAGGCGTTCGGCGACTTCTTGGAGGGTCGAGGTCTTCCGCCAGCGCCGCCCCTTCGCTCGCACCACGACGCAGTCGTCCTGCGCCTCGACCACGTCCACGGCGTCCACCGGCACGACGTCGACGCGCGCCCCGTCGCGCAGCACCAACCGCTCGAGGGGACCCGGCTCGGGCGCCGCGGCGCTCGCGAGCTGCGCGGCGACTGCCGCCCGGGGCTTGCCGAGCTGGTAGCGCACCCGCTCGACCGCCCGCTGCAGCCGTTCGAGCGCCACCGGCTTGAGCAGGTAGTCCACCGCCTGGACCTCGAACGCGCGCACCGCGTACTGGTCGAAGGCGGTGACGAACACCACCGCGACCTCGCGCTCCACCATCTCCAGGACGTCGAAGCCGGAGAGCTTCGGCATCTGCACGTCGAGCAACAGGAGGTCCGGATGCAGCTCCTCGACCGCCCGCACCGCCTCGAACCCGTTGCCACACTCGGCAATGACCTCGACCTCGGGGAGCGTCGCGAGGTACTCACGCAGGAGGGCGCGTGCCGGCGCCTCGTCGTCGACGACCACGACCCGCAGCGCACTCATGACGCGCCCGCGGCCTCGGGAAGCGGCGCGGCGAGCTGCGGCACCACGAGCCTGGCCACGAAGCGGCCCTCACGCTCCTCGACCTCCACCGCCGCCGCCTCGCCACACAGCGCCGCCAGGCGCGCCCGCACGCTCGCCAAGCCGACGCCGCCCCGGGAGCCCGTGGGGCGATCGGGGTCCATCGGGTTCGCCACCTCGACCACGAGCGCCTCGCCGGCGCGGCGGGCGGACAGGCGTACCGTCCCGCCGGCCACGAGCTGGGAGATCCCGTGCTTGATCGCGTTCTCCACCAGCGGCTGCAACACGAGGGGCGGCACCCCCAGGTCGCCGAGCCCGGGCTCGATCGCCTCCTCGACCCGCAGGCGGCTGCCGAACCGGCTTTGCTCGATTACGAGGTAGCGGTGCACGAGCTCGAGCTCCTCCTCGAAGGCGATCGCCCGCTCGCCGCGCAGCCGTAAGATGTCGCGCAGGAACGTCGCCACCACCTGGCACATCTGCCTCGCCCCCGCCGGATCACTGCCGACCAGAGCGCTGACGGAGTTGAGGGCGTTGAACAGGAAGTGCGGGTCGAGCTGTGCCTGCAGCGCCCGCAGCTCCGCCTCCGCCGCCCGTGCCCGTGCCTCCAGCACCCGCGTCTCGGCCACCTGGCCCTCCTCGATCCCGATCAGCAGGTAGCACAGCGCCGCCACCAGCAGGTAGATCACCACGCCAGCGATGACCAGCACCGGCAGGAACTCGCTCGTGCGATCGAGCACCCTGGCCAGCACCCGCACGGGCTCGAGCAGGACCAGCCACGTGTTGACCAGGAGCAGCCAGAGGAGCACGGTCAAGCCGGCGGCCATCGCGTGCGTGCGCAGCGCCCGGCCGAGCTCGCTCGCGCGCAGCGGCGCCGACTTGCACGGGAAGAACGCCGCCAGGCACATGAAGGCGTAGGCGATCCCCGGGAGCACCGCCACCGCCGCTGCCTCGAGCCAGGACACCCGGGCCGCGAGCCGCACCAGCCCCACGAGCAGTACCACGACCGAGGCCCACGCCCCGAAGTACGGCCACAGCCGGCCACGGCGGGCGAGGATCGGGTGCACTAGCGCCCCCACCCACCCCGGTCGAAAGTCGGGCGTCGAGAGCCAAAGCAGGGCATGGGGCGGTCAGTCCTTGACCTCGACCCCGCCCATTACGGCGAAGCCCTTGACAATCAGCGTCTTGGCGCTGCTACCGTGGCGGTTGCGCAGCTTGTCCTCGAACCCCCCGAGCACCGGCGTGCCGCACAGCTCCACCGCCCAGTGCTCCGGGACCCAGACCGTGATCCCGCCCCAGAACGCGAGCGTGTCGATCACCGCGCTGTCGCCCTCGATGTCGGCCCGGCGAAGGTCCACCTCGCACCCGCCCATGAAAGCGGTGAGACTCCCACCCCGGAAGCGCTTGGACGTCACCACCCGCTTGAAGCCCCCGAGAATCGCGAGCCCGTCCACGTAGTCGTCGCTCGCCGGGCTCGCGGCGACCGGCGGCGGGCCGGGCTCGCCGGTCGCCGGCGGAGGCGGCGGCGCCATCGGGTCGAGCACGGTCGACATCTCCGGCTCGGGCCAGCAGGCGCGGCGCCGGTCACCGCCGAGCGCCCTCCACACCATCCCGGCCCCGACCAGCACCAGCAGCACCGGCCACAGGCGCCAGATGTTGAAGTCGACCAGATCGAGGTTGTAGAGCAGCCACCAGCTTCCGACCACCACCAGGAGCAGGCCGAAGCCGCGACCCCGCCCACCCGGGGCCTGCAGCACGCGCGAGAGCCCGATGGCCACCAGGAACAGTGGCCAGTACGCGATCAGGCTGCCGGCGTCGATGACCTCCATGTGGTCGAGGGTGAAGAGCACGCCCAGGGCGCAGAACGCCAGCCCCAAGATCAGCCGGGACAGGTCGCGCCGTCGTATCGAGTCGTGCATTGCGCCCCCTTTCTGCCGGGTCCATCGTACCCGGCTTTGCGTGACCGTACGCGACCGAAGGGTTGAGGTTGCGCGGCTGCCGGCCAGTGGTGGTCCCTCGCCGGTGAACGGTGGGCGACCGGCCCGCTCTCTGCTCACGACGGGAGCGTCGACGCCGCTCGCACCGGCGGCGAACTCTACGGGGCGTAGAGCTGGAAGCCGAACGCCGTCGAGAGGAACACCGCCATCTCAGCGCGCGTTACCGGGCTCGTCGGGCAGTACTGCGAAGGCGCGCACCCCGCGGTGACACCTTGCGTGGCGAGGAAATGGACCGAGCGACAGCCGCCGTCGGTCGGCGCCACGTCACCGAAAACGGTGCTGCCTCCGCTCACGCAGTTGAACGAGCCGTAGCCCGGCACCGTACCCGACACGGGCAGCACCCCGCGTCCGGACATCGCGACGCCGAGGAACACCGCCATCTGCCAGCGAGTCACCGCCTGCGATGGGCAGTACTGCGACGGCGCGCACCCCGCGGTGATCCCGTAGTTGAGGATGTAGTGGATGAACTTGCAGCCCCCGTCGGTCGGTGGCACATCGCTGAAAACGGAAGTCCCACCCGCAGTACAGTTGAACGAGCCGTAGCCCGGAATGGTGCCCTGGACCGGGACCGCCGCACCGCTACCCGCCAACGCCGTGGCGATGAACACCGCCATCTCCCACCGCGTGACGCTGTTGTTCGGACAGAAAAGCCGCTCCGCGCAGCCGGAGGTGAGCCCGGAGTGCAGCAGCGTCTCGATCAGCTTGTACGCCCAGTGGGAGGTCGGCACGTCGGTGAAGCTGTTGCCGATGTGGATCGTCCGGCTGCGGGTGATTCCTCCCGTGACGGTCTCGCTGAAGGTGGCGTCCCAGTGGGTGGCCGGCCGGGTCGCCGGGTTCGAGACCTGCAACTGGTAGCAGTTGGACTGCCCGTAGCACGAGGCGGTGGCCCCCGAGGCGATCGTCCCATACGACGCCGAGTTGTCCGGGATCGAGTAGGTGGCTCCAGCGGGCCCGGTGAATGAGTAGCCGCTGCCGCTGACGCCGGCGATCGAGGACCCACTCACGTTGGTCCACGCCGGCTCGAACTGCACCGTCTCCCCGGGCTCGAGCACGCCGTTGAGGTTCGATGAGGTACCCGTTGCGCTGTGGGCGTCGATGGTGGGAAACGAGGTGGCGAGCGAGACGTTGTTGCCAACCGCGACGACGTATCCGCTGGCCGAGCTCGAGGCCCCGGTCACGGCGATGCCGATGTTCCTGCCGGCATCGCGGAACAGCGTACCGGTCGTCCACGCCGAACCCATGGCTCCGTTCGTGCCTTGGACCCGAGCCGGCTCGTTACGTGTCGTGTCGACCTCGTGGATGATCGTGCCGGCGCCGGGAAGCTGAATGTCGTAGCCCTTTCGCTGCCGCGCCTCGACCGTGTAGAAGTTCGTGGCGCTGGCGCCGACCGGCACCTTCACCAGCTTGGCGATCGGGAATCCGGGATACCCCAGGCGCTCGAGCCGAACCGAGGTCGACTGCCCATCCGGGACGTTGACCACCTCCGGTATCCGCAGCCAGCCGAGCATGTTCTTGTGGTGGGAGATCGTGTGCTGGCCGTAGTGCCCGTAGGTCGGATCGCTGCCAGACCCCGCCCACGAGTTGCTCATCACATCCCAGGAGTTGTCGTAGGTGTCTTTGCCGCCCAGCCAGTCCGAGTGCGGAAGCCCGAAACCGTGCCCCATCTCGTGCGCCATGGCGCTGACGTTGCTGTACCCCCACGGCGGCTCCCAAGTCGTGTACCAGAGCTTGGTCACTCCGTCGAGCGTCGCCCAGCGGGCGCCGCCCCATGCGTACCCATCGAGGTCGCCGTTGAACATGAGGTTGATCCCGACGAACGGCGCGAAGTTGACCGAGGGGTCGGCGACCGCCGTGCAGTCGTTGAAGAGCTCGTTCAGCTTGGCTGAGCCTCCGGAGGGGATGTAGTAGGAACGCGGTTGCGGTAGCGTGAACCACCCGTACGCGGTGCTGCCGGCGACGTTCGCGTTGCCGTACGACAGCTCCCGCCAGTAGTGGTCGAGCCCCGGGAACGAGTATGCGAACATATTCTGGAAGTACGCCAGGCCCTTGGGCTCGGTCGCGACGTCGCTGAACTTGCACATGATCGACACCCACGGCTGGACGCCAATGATCGCCGTTGGAGCTGCGGGCGCATCGATCAGCCTGACCTCGCGCACCTGCACCGCCACGGGTGCCAGCCGCGAACCGATGCCGGCGACCGCGCCCCGCACCTCCACCCGCCGCCGGTCGAGGGCACGCAGCCCACCGACCGCGCGCACCGTCGCCTCGTCGAGCACCAGCTCCACCGACGAGCCGCCCTCGTCGGTGAGAACGGCGAACGGCCCCACCGCGGCCGGCGCTTCCGGCGGCCCGTCCCCCCACACCAACGTCACGACGCCGCGGAGCGCCGTCTCGAGGCCTCCGCCGGCGCCCAGCGTGCCACCAGACAGCGCCATGGTACCCACCACGACGGCCAGCGCGCCGGTCCACCGCCGCCAACGGCGACGAGTGGTCCGGGCATTGTCCTGCGTGTGCATCCTGACCTCCCAAGCCCGTCAGGCCAGACAGCCGGATGGCTACGTTGCCAGTGTAATGCCTCTGGCCGCCAGCCGCTCGCCCGCCTGACGCGGAGGTGACCGGCATCACCGACCGGCCCGGCAAGGCCGGGTAGGCGCTGCTACTGCAACGCTAGCGCGAGGTCACCGAACGCCACCGCGGCGGTCCGGCCAGAGGCGAGCTTCACGAAGACACGGCCGATCGCCGGCTCCACCCGCTCGACCGTCGCCCGGGCGAACGAGCCGATCGACGGCGCCCACACCTGGTCCCCGGCCTTGACCGCCGGCCGCAACGGCAGCACCACGCAGTCGCCGCGCGCCGCCACGGCGAGCCGCCCCGCGAAGCCGACCAGCAGCACCTGCTCGCCCTGCACGTGCACGACCTGCGCGCGCTTGAACGCGGCGCCGCTGCGCTGCGCCACGATGGCGCCCGGCTCGAGCGTGCCCGACATGCGGTGGAACGTGTTGGGCAGCAGCGTGTCCTCGCGGGTGCCCCACCCCGTGGGGTTGTCGAAGGCGATGTCGAGGTAGCGAACCCGCGGCTCCGTTGCCACGCCACCCGGTACCACGATCGCTCGCTGCATCCCCGACCCCGAGCGCCACGTCGTCAAGACGATGTCGCCGACCGCGGCCGAACCACCGGATCGGATCGGCACGATGAGACTGTTCGGAATGGTGATCTCTTTGTTCACCAGTGTCTTGAGCTTGGATTCGGCGGACCCCGGGGCAACCATCCAGGCGCCGTAGAAGATGAACGTCTGCGACGCGGCACCCTTTTCGAACGCGTTAGCGAGGAACTCCGGAGAAGGCGCCGTGACGTACTGGCCGGCCACGGCCGAGGTGGCAACGGCGGGGTACGGGAGAGGGATCTCCCCGGGCTTCGGCGCGGCGAGCGCGCTGATGGCGACGACGATCATGATCATGGTGGCGAGAACATGACGGATCATGGTGGCTCCTTTGGCAGGCATCCGTGATCGGGAAACGCCTGCTGCCAGCGCTTCCGCCCCGGCGGCAGCGCAAACCGGTCTTGCTCGAGGCTGCGGGTGAACACCTCCACCAACCTCGCCCTCCGCTCGACGCTCACCAGCAACACCGTCGCCAGCCAGTGCCGGCTCTCGAGCTTACACAGCCGCCGGTACAGCCCGACGCTGGCGAGGGCGTCGAGCAGCACCTCGGCGAGGAACGCCGGCGCCGACCATACCACGATCGCGCCGACGAGAAGGCCCGCGAGGACTGCGGCCCAGGTCGTCCCGCAGCCCGGCCACCAGCCCTAGCCTCGTCACGGCCTGCCCCGATCGATCCAGCGTCAAGCCGGCGTGTTGGGCACCCATGGTCCGCTCCGTTGCGCGGTTTGCGCGGCGACCGGTTCTTGCTTCGCGGAGCCTGTCTTCGAACGCGTTCGTGGCTGCGCGCGACCATGCGCAGGTGGGGTACCCGAGTGCGGCGCCGTACAATGGCGAGGTGCACTCCTGGACGTACGACGGGATCGGCAACCGCACCTCGGCGGCGGTCAACGGCACGCCCACCTCGTACACCTACTTCAAGAATCCCTCGAACCCTCTCAACGGGCAGCGGCTGCAGTCGGACGGCGTCTCGACGTACACCTACGATGCCAACGGCAACACCCTCACGCGCACCGGCACGCCGGGCAGCTTCACCTTCGGGTGGGACGCCCAGGACCGCCTGACCTCGATCGCCGGCAGCGCCACCGCCACCTACACGTACGACTACCAGGGCCGGCGCACGAGCACGACCGTGGGTGGGGCGACCACGAGCTACCTGTACGACGGGCTCAACCTGGTGCGCACGAGCGGGGCGAGCGAGGCGGAGTACCTGTTCGGCCCGGGGATCGACGAGCCGTTAGCGATGCTGCGCGGCGGCGTGGTGTACCACTACTCGGTGGACGGCCTCGGCTCGGTGGCACTGGTGACGAACCAGGACGGGACGACGGTGCACGACGCGTACCTCTACGACGCCTGGGGCAAGCTCCGGCGCCAGACCGGCACCGTCGCCAACGACTTCGGCTACACCGGTCGCGAGTTCGCAGAAGCGGGGTTGTGGTACTACCGGGCACGGTACTACCAGCCGGGAATCGGGAGGTTTGGGAGTGAGGATCTGTACCGACCTCGACGATGGTGGATGCTGTACAGCTACGTCCTAAACTACCCGACGTTCTTCCGGAATCCCCTTGGTCTCGAACCGGCCCGAGACTGGGAGTCCAGCTACAAGGGATATCGTCCGCCCCGATGCGCCTGTGATCCTGATGCGGTGCGGAGAGCCTACGAGAACTCGACCTGGAGACACGGTTTTGCCTTCCGAGGACAGCCGCAACCGCCTCCAAGTCCTGGCAGCAGCGACTTGGCCTATTTGCCCTCCGGCGCATATCGGCTCGATCGTGGGCAGGATCTCTACATCCCTATACCGACGCCTTGGCCTCCGGTGATTGATGTACGCGCCGCTCGGAAATTGACCCATCCAACGTTTAGAAATTGACCCACCCCTGGCACCGTAACCGGTAGCACGAGCGGGACCGCTCGGAGCAGCCGGAGGAGGGATGCTTGGGATGGAGCAGGTGCACGTGATACGGCACAAGGTGATGGTGGAGGGGCAATCGATTCGGCGGGTGGCGCGGGAGCTGGGAGTCAGCCGCAACACCGTGCGGAAGTACTTGGGGCAGTCAGAGCCGAGGCGGCGTGAGCTGAAGCCACGGGGGCGTCCGGTGTGGGCGAGGGCTGTGGAGCGGATCGAGCGGTTGCTCGAGCAGTGGCAGGGGAGGATGACGGCGAAGCAGCGGCTCACCGGCACGCGGGTGCACCGGCAGCTCGTGGAGGAAGGGC